>Ga0078894_10000669_pt1 | contig 24411 bp, 28 predicted proteins | sample LauGreSu1BDMLBSD_2_FD_67506 | JGI IMG/M metagenome (GOLD analysis project Ga0078894, IMG submission 67506) | Freshwater lake microbial communities from Lake Michigan, USA - Su13.BD.MLB.SD (version 4) (version 4) | ecosystem: Environmental > Aquatic > Freshwater > Lake | place: Lake Michigan... | reverse complement strand
GGGTCCAGCTGCTGCACGGCAGGATGTCACTTACGGACAGTACGAGGGGCGTTCAAAGCTGATGCCAACCCTGCTGGCGCTCGAAACAAGTTGTGACGAGTCAGCGGCTGCTGTGGTGCGTGATCAGCGGGTGCTGGCGAGCGCTGTGGCCTCGCAGGTGGAAGAGCACGCGCGCTGGGGTGGTGTTGTTCCGGAGATCGCTTCACGCCGCCACGTGGAGGCCCTCCCCGGGCTGATCGAGCAGGTGATGCAGGAGAGCGGGGTTCGCTTCGCTGACCTTGATGCGATTGCGGCCACGGCTGCCCCGGGCTTAGTGGGTGCGCTGCTGGTGGGCTCGATCACCGGCCGCAGCCTGGCGCGACTGCACAACAAGCCCTTTTTGGGGGTGCACCACCTCGAAGGACATCTGTGTTCTGTGCAACTGGGAGATCCGTTGCCGGAAGGGCCCTATTTGGTGCTGCTGGTGAGTGGTGGCCACACGGAAATGATTCGCGTTGACGGACCCGGGCGCTATCAGCGGCTGGCCCGCAGCCGCGATGACGCCGCCGGCGAAGCCTTCGACAAAGTGGCGCGCCTCTTAGAGCTTGGCTATCCCGGTGGCCCTGCCATTCAGCTCGCTGCTGAGCATGGTGATCCTCAGCGATTTGTGTTGCCCAAAGGGCGTGTTTCCCTGCCCGAAGGTGGCTTTCATCCCTACGACTTCAGCTTCAGCGGATTGAAAACTGCTGTGCTGCGGTTGGTGAACCAACTCAAGGCGCACTCTGCCAAAACTGGTGAGCCTTTCCCCCTGGCGGATGTGGCAGCCAGCTTCGAGAAGGTGGTGGCTGACGTGTTGGTCGAGCGCACCACGCGCTGCGCCCGTGAGCAGGGCTTGAACACTTTGGTGATGGTGGGAGGTGTGGCGGCAAACCGCCGGCTGCGCCAGCGCCTGGAACAGCGCTGCTTTGAACTGGGAATTCAGTGGCGCCTGGCGCCTCTGGCCTATTGCACCGACAACGCCGCCATGATCGCCGTCGCCGCCGAGCAGCGTTGGCTCATGGGTGCGACCAGTCCGATCGATCTGGCTGTGGCGCCGCGGTTGGCGCTTGAAGCCGCACCGGTGCTCTATGAACCGCAAGCTGCCTTTTGATCTCGGTAGGCTCCTGAGACTCACTGGCATCAGCCATGGCCACGGCTCAACCGGCACCCGAGCCCACCGAAGTGATCGACAACGTGGTGGAAGCAGCTCCTGATGAGCTCAACCAATGGAAGCGAGGCTTTACGCCTCAGGCTGAGATCTGGAACGGACGCATGGCCATGGTTGGCCTTTCGGTCGGCCTGACTGTTCTCTTGATTGCCCGCATCGCGGGCAAGGCTTAAGCCTTGCCTCGTAGGGCTTGAGCTAGTTCATTGGCCCTGAGGCTCTGGGCTAATGCATCGTCGATGCTCACTTGTCCCGCATCCACCAGGTTGAGCAGCGCCTGATTGGCCGTTTGCATGCCGTCAAAACTGCTGCGGGCCATGATCTCCTCGATTTCCGTCAGTTCACCGCGCTGGATGTAGTCCTTGCACGCGTCGGTGTTGATCAGGATGTCGTGAAAAGCCACCCGTTTGCCATCGGTGGTTTTGAGCAAACCTTGGGCAATGACACCCAGCAGGCACTCCGAGACGGCCCGGCGGATGGCCTCTTGCTCGCTGGGTCGCACCATCCCCAGCACCCGCTCCACTGTTTTCACTGCTGAATTTGTGTGCAGGGTCCCGAACACCAAATGGCCTGTTTGAGAGGCCTCAATGGCGGTGGCGAGGGTTTCACCGTCGCGGATTTCACCGATCAAGATCACATCGGGGTCTTCGCGCAGGGCCGCCCTGAGCGCGTTGTGGAACTGAAGGGTGTGCTGACCCACCTCGCGATGGCGGATCAGTGAGCGTTGGCTCTGGTGCACGAACTCCACAGGATCCTCGATCGTGAGGATGTGGCAGCTTCTGTTGCGATTGATCCAGTCGATCATCGCGGCGAGGGTGGTGCTTTTGCCTGAGCCCGTAGGGCCTGTGATCAGCACCAGACCCTTGGGCTTTGAGGCCAGCTCCCTGAGCACAGGCGGCAGGTTTAGGTCCTCCAGGCTGGCGATGGTTTGCGGGATCAGGCGCAGCACCATCGCTGGGCCCCGCAGCGAATCGAGCAGGTTGATGCGCACCCGCACAAACGGGAAGGCATGGGAGCCGTCGAATTCCTTGTCGCGCAGGAAGGCATCGATCTGCGCCGGACTGAGCAGCTCCCGCAGCCAACTGTTGAAGGTGGCGGTATCGGTGATTGGCCAGCCGCTGCGCACCATCTCACCGCGGGCCCGGTAGCGGGGCTCCTCGCCCACGCCCAGGTGCACATCCGAGAACCCCTTGCTGTCGGCGATCTTCACGATTCCGGCCAGGCTGCCCGGTTGCTCGCCGTGCAGGGCGCCTTCGCCGCTCGTGGGTGCTGGCGGTGCAACTGCTGGAGCAGGCTGCGCTGGTACAGGAAACAGGCTGCTGGGGAAGGGGGAACTACTGGTCACCGCTGGCCGGCCTGCTGCCTCCAGCTTTGCGGCTGATCCAGGCTCTGGCCAGTCAATCCAGGCGCCATCTTTAGGATCCGGCTGAATGGCGGCCCTCCGTGAGCACCTCCCACAACGTTTGCATCGTGCTGGGCACGCGCCCGGAGGCCATCAAGCTGGCGCCTGTGATTCAGGCCTTCCAGGCCGCGCCTGATTTCAAGACTCGTGTTGTGCTCACCGGTCAGCACCGCGAGATGGTGGCGCAGGTGATGGAGTTGTTTGATCTGAAGGCTGATCACGATCTGGCGCTGATGGCGCCGAAGCAGACCCTCACCCACATCACCTGCGGAGCTCTGCAGGGGTTGCAGACCCAGTTTGAGCAGCACCGCCCTGATCTGGTTCTGGTGCAGGGCGACACCACCACCGCCTTTGCATCAGCCCTGGCGGCCTTCTATGCACAAATCCCCGTCGGTCACGTGGAGGCTGGTCTGCGCACCGACAACATCATGGATCCCTATCCGGAGGAGGCCAACCGTCGCCTGATCTCTCAGGTGGCCCAGCTGCATTTCGCACCCACGGAGGTATCAGCCGCGAATTGCCGCGCCTCTGGCGTGGTGGGAGAGGTGTGTGTCACCGGCAACACAGTGATTGATGCGTTGTTGTTGATGGCCGAGAAAGCGCCGCCGTTTGCGTTGCCAGGTCTTGATTTTCAGCGTCAGCGCGTCATCCTCGCCACCGTGCATCGCCGCGAAAACTGGGGCGATCGGCTTCGCGACATTGGCCAGGGTTTCCTGGAGGTCTTGGAGCGCTTCCCGGATACAGCCCTGCTGCTACCGCTGCACCGCAACCCCACCGTGCGCGAACCGCTTCAGGCGTTGCTAGGGGATCACCCCCGTGCTTTCCTCACAGAGCCGCTCGATTACGACCAGCTCGTTGCCGCCATGCGTGGCTGCACGCTGCTGCTGAGCGATTCCGGTGGCTTGCAAGAGGAGGCCCCTGCCCTGGGGAAGCCGGTGCTGGTGCTGCGCCGCACCACCGAGCGCCCTGAAGCGGTGGATGCCGGCACCGCGAAGTTGATCGGAACCGACAGCGCTGACATCCTCCGGGAAACCGCTCAGCTGCTGGAGAGCGCCGAGGCTTACGAGGCAATGGCCCGTGCCCATAACCCGTTCGGTGATGGCCAAGCCAGCCGCAGGATTGTGGAGGTGAGTCGCCGCTTCCTCAATTCGAACAGCTGATCATTCCCGCTGCTTCTTGGCCCAGGGAGGCAGGTCGATAAACACGCGGGTGCCTGGGTTGATTCCTCCGAGGATCTGCGTGTCCTTGCCGCTGCTCGCGCCCAGCGTGACCGGCTGGAAGGTGGGCTGGTTGCCCTGGCCTACCAACAGAACCCCTGGTTTGCCTTGTTCCGTCACCACCGCAACGGTGGGGATGAGGGTGCGCGACGCCAGATTGCCTGTGTTGAAGTCAATGTCGGCGGTCATGCCGATGCGCAGCTCTCGCGGAGGGTTAATCAGCTGGAGTTTCACCTCGAAGGAGGTGACGTTGTTGAGTTTTTCTGCGCGAGGGGCGATCTGGCGCACCCTGGCCGGGAAGCGGCGATCAGGAAAGGCATCCACGCGCACCGAAGCGTTTTGACCCACCTGAATGCGGCCGATGTCGCTCTCGGGCACCTTGGCTACCGCCTCAAGGCCTTGAGCGAGCTCAACGATGGATGAGCTGCTCGCGCCAGCGCTTGCTGAGGCTGAGGTTGTGGGGGTGACGAAGGCGCCGGGATCGGCGAAGCGGGCCGTCACCACGCCGGCAAACGGAGCCCGGACCGTCAGGTCACCCTGTTCTTTCATGCGCTGTTCCAGTCGCTGCTGAGCGGCCTCAACAGCGGCTTGATCCACGAGATAGGTGGAGCGGGCGCTGTTGAAGTCGTCGAGGCTGATGCCGCCCTGCCGGATCAGAGCTCCGCGCCGCTGCAATTCGCTCTGGCTGCGGTTCAGCTGCGCCTGAGCCGAGCGGAGCTGGGCGCGCAGTTCATCGAGGCGGTCGTTCAAATCACCGCTGTCCATGAGCGCCAGGGCCTGGCCAGCCTTCACGCTGTCGCCTTCTTCGACAAACAGCTTTTGCAGCACCCCCTGGCGCTTGGGGCTCACATTCACTTTGCGGAAGGCCTCCAGCTCGCCGCTGGCGGTGATCACCCCGGGCAGGCTGCCCTGCCTGGCGAGGACCGTGTAGCTGTCGAGGCTGCGCTGCTGGCTCGCTGTGCGGCGCTGGCTAACCAACACGCCGCTGCCCACGATCACCACGGCACCGGCGAGCAGCCCCACCCAGAGGCGCTTGCGCTGGAGCCAGCTGCGGCTTGGGCGAATCGCTGTCGGTAGGCGAAAACGGCCGCCATCGAGTGGTGCATCGCCCTCGCGCTGCGGAGGGGGCTGGAGCTTCGAGGAGGAAATGGCCGGCGCCTGTGCTCCCACCAGTCTTCCTTGCCGGAGGTGTCGAGTGTGGCTAGGGGTGGTCCGTAGATTCGCTGGATGCTTAAAGCCGGAATCGTGGGACTGCCCAATGTGGGCAAGTCGACCCTGTTCAACGCCCTCGTGGCCAACGCCCAGGCGGAGGCGGCCAATTACCCGTTTTGCACGATTGAGCCCAACTCGGGTGTGGTGTCGGTGCCGGATCCGCGCCTGCAGCAGCTCTCGGATCTGAGCCGTAGCAAGGAGCTCATCCCCACGCGGGTTGAGTTTGTGGATATCGCAGGCCTGGTGAAAGGCGCCAGCCAGGGCGAAGGCCTGGGCAACAAGTTTTTGGCCAACATCCGAGAGGTCGACGCGATCGTGCACGTGGTGCGTTGTTTCGAGAACGACGACGTGATCCATGTGAGCGGCTCGGTGGGCCCAGTTCGCGACGCTGAAGTGATCAACCTCGAACTGGGTCTGGCGGATCTGGCTCAGGTGGAGAAGCGGCGCGAACGCCTTAAGAAGCAGGTGCGCACGAGCAAGGAGGCTCAGGTGGAGGATGCGGCGCTCGAGCGCATCCAAGCGGTGCTCGAGCAGGGCGGTGCCGCCCGCAGCATCACGCTCAATGATGAAGAGGTGGCCATGGTGAAGCCTCTGGGCCTCCTCACCGCCAAGCCGATCATCTACGCCACCAACGTGAGCGAAGACAATCTCGCTTCAGGCAATGACTACTGCGAGGAAGTGGCCGCCCTCGCGCAGAAGGAAGGCGCCGGCACGGTGCGCATCTCCGCTCAGGTGGAAGCCGAACTGATCGAATTGCCCGAAGAGGACCGCGCTGTCTTCTTGGCGGATCTGGGCGTGGAGGAGGGCGGTTTGCAAAGCCTGATTCGCGCCACTTATGCGCTGTTGGGCCTGCGCACCTACTTCACCACCGGAGAGAAGGAAACCCGTGCCTGGACGATCAAGGCCGGCATGACCGCTCCCCAAGCGGCAGGCGTGATTCACACCGACTTCGAGCGGGGCTTCATCCGCGCTCAAACCATTGGCTACAAGCAGTTGCTTGAAGCAGGTTCCCTGGCGGAAGCTCGCAACAAGGGATGGCTCCGGGCTGAAGGGAAGGAGTACGTCGTCGAAGAAGGCGATGTGATGGAGTTTCTCTTCAACGTCTGATCACGGCCGCAGGCAGGTTTGGATGCCGGTTCGGAATCACCGGTCGCATCGGTTCGCTTGCCTCAGAATGGCACCAGGTTCACCAGGCTCATGACGGACCAGCAGCCCGCCAGCGATACCGCTCAGCAGCACGATTTTGAGGTGCAGAAGCAGGTGCACCAGCAGATCCGCAACGATCCCGACTACGACGATTGGGAGTACGGCACCGAGCCTCTGCCCCATGAGGCCTGGACTCCCAAGATCAGTCAGGGCTGAGCTGGCTGGATTAACCCGGCTCCAGTTGCAGGGTGCTGTGGTCGACACCGATGGCGGCCAGGGCGTCCTTTGCCTGGTGCAGGAGCTGTAGGTCGTTACTGAGCTCACCACGGCGGCAAACATGTGCTGTGAGCGCCACTTGGCTGGTGCTGAGGCTCCAGATGTGCACATGGTGAACGTCCACCACGCCGGGCAGTGCCAAAAGAGTTTCGCGGACCAGCTCTGGCTTGATGTGGTGGGGGATGCCATCGAGCAGCACCACGAGCGCATCGCGGATTAGCACAATCCCCGTGTATCCCACGGCGATGCCAACGCCGATTGCCGTGAGGGGGTCCAGCCAATGCCAGCCCGTGATCCCCACCAGCACGGCACTCACCAGCACGGCGGCTGAGACCATCGCATCGGTGACCAGGTGCAGGACCGCTGCACGGCGGTTGAGGTCGTGATCGTGCGGGTGCCCCTCGTGGCTGCCGTGACCGCTATGGCCAAACAGGCTGGCGGATCCAAGGTTGACCGCAATCCCAGCGGCGGCGGCCCACGCCACAGGGCCACTCACCAGCGGTTGCGGATCCGACAGCCGCTGAATCGCCTCCACCACCACCACGGCTGATGCCATAGCCACCAGCACCCCATTGATCAGAGCCGCTAACTGGGTGCTGCGCCCGAAGCCATAGGTGAAGCGTTCGCTCGGTGGGCGCGTACTCAGCCGCTCAGCCCCCCATCCCAGGGTTAGTCCGGCCACATCACCCAGGTTGTGGATGGCATCACCGATCAGGGCCAGTGATCCGAAGCCGATGCCGATCACGATCTGCGCCACTGAGAGCGCCGTATTGAGCAGGATGCTCCAGCGAAAGGCTGAGGCCAGACCCGCCCGGCCAATGTGTTGCTGCGGATGGCGGCGGCCCGGTTCGTGCAGTGCCATGGGGCAGGCGAGGCTGATCTGATTGTGGTGCTCTGGTGTCAGCCCTTCTTGTGGGCCCGGCGGCGAATCGGACCTACCAGCAGCAGGCTTAGGGCACACACCACCGCCACGAGGAGCCACAGCACAAGCCCGTGGCCATGGCGATCCAACAGCAGCCCGGCGACCAACGGTGCCCCGAACGCACTGAGGGCGAAGCACTGGGAAAACAGCGCCATCGCAAACCCACCGTGGCCCTCCGGGCTCAATTCCACCACCGCTTCCGCCGAGGTAGGTAGGAAGGCTGCCTCCCCGAAGGCCAGCAGCATCAGCGCTAGCACCACAAGAACGATGCCGCCGTCAGTGAGGGCGGATAGAGCCAGCAGGCCCGCTCCAGCGCTGAAGCAGATCATGCTCAGCCCTAGGCCCACGGCCACCGAACGGCGGGCCATGGCCTGACCAACTGGCCATTGGATCAGGACCAGCAGCGCTAGCGGAATCCCAATGAGCAGGGCGCTGATCGCCTCTGACTGGGCATCACGCTCCAGGCCACCCCGCACCAGATCGAGCGGTAGTGCGCTCTGCATCAGCGCGGGAATCGAGGTGGCTACCACGGAGAGGAGCAACATCGGCAGCAGCGCCGGCAGCCACTGGCTCAGTGGAACCGGCTCCACGCCAGCGCGGCCCACCTGTAGTGCCCGCGGCAGAGGCCGCCAGAGCAGCAAGGCCGCCAACACCACGATGGCCGTCATATCCACCACGTAGACACCACGCAGATGACCCAGTTGGGCCAGCACGGCTCCAGTCAGGGTGCCGCTTGCGATCCCAGCCGCATCAGCGGTGCGCGAGAGGGCATACCCCCGTGCTGAGGGCACTGGCGCTGAACACAGCGGTACAGCTAGCTCCACGGCTGGCCAGTACAGCCCCCCTGCGCAACCGAAAAGCAACTGTCCGGCAATGTAGCCAGAGTGGTTGTCGGCGCCCCACAGCATCGTGTCGCCAGCGAAGCCGCACAGCGCTGCCAGCAACACCGGTAAGCCGCAACTGAGGCCACGATCCAGTAGCCAGCCGCTCAGAAAGCGGCCGATCGTGCCAGCGAGGGCCGCTAGCGCCAGACCAGTGCCCACCTCGGAGGCCGAAAAATCGGCCTGGTGGAACACCATCGGTGTGAGATACAGCACCCCCCCGGCGCCAAAGCTCGCCACCATGCGCACGCTGGCCAGTTCTCGCAGCGGCGCGGGAAACTGGTGCCACCACTGGTGCACCGTTGACAGCTTCCCTGCCTGTGTCAAGCCGTCGACCGATGCGTGCTCTTCTGCGCAGTCTGCTGGCTGGCCTGCTGTGGCTGACGCCCGTCCGGGCTGCCGAGCAACTCGATGTGCAGCTCGATGGCCTGAAGCTGCCGATCGATCTGGTCGAGTTGGAGGCCTGGAGCCGTTCCCCAAGTAGCGCTAGTGGTGATCTGCGCGCCTGGCTGGACTTACTCGATCCCCTTGGCCGTGACCAGTTGCGACGCATCCTGCAAGCACCGCTGGTTCAGGATCGTTCCTTTGCCCAGCAGTTTTTGGCCAGCTGGGCCGGTCAGCGGGTGTTGGTCGAGCTCGACGACCTGCTCCGCACTGACCAGGGCGGGGCTGGTCCGCTTCTGTATCAGACCCTCCAGGAGCTGCTTCGCCGACAGCGCCAGGTGACCACAATTGAGTTGTTGCGGGCCGTTCCTAGTCAGCGGCTGGTGCTCAATCTCGATGGGGGTCTGCAGCTCGCGGAGCAGTGGCGTCGCCAAATTCTTGTACAGCGTGACGCTCTGGTAGCCCTGCAGCAGCTGAAGCTGAGGCGGGTTTCGCAGGTCTGGCCCAGCCAGCTGGCTGTCGCTTCCCCCCTGGAGCCCGAGGCTTTCGCCTTGCCTGTTCCGCACCGCCCGCAACCTCTGCAGTTGCAGCTGTGGCGGGCGAGCAGTGACAGTTGGGTGCTGCTCACCCCCGGCCTCGGGGGGAGTGCTGAACAACTGGAGTGGCTGGCGTCCGGTTTGCAGCAGCGCGGCTGGTCGGTGCTGTTGCTCGATCACCCTGGCAGTGATGAGGAGGCGGTTCGCGAGCTGTTGGAGGGGCGGCGACCACCGCCGGGGGCCGAGACCCTAGAGGGGCGACTCCGTGATCTCCAGGCGGTGGTTGCAGCGGTGCAGAGTGGCCCCCTGCCCCGTCTTGGTGAGCGGGTGGTGCTCATGGGTCACTCCCTAGGTGGCCTCACCAGCCTGCTGGCGGCTGGGTTGCGGCCCGAGCCGGGGCTAGCCCGCCGTTGTGATCGGGCCCTCGATGGCATTCCACTCACCAACCTCTCGCGCCTGTTGCAATGCCAGCTTCTGGAGGTGCCGCTGCCGCCTCCCAAGCCCTTGGCTCAGCCCGTTCAGGCGGTGGTCAGCCTCAACGGCTTTGGCAGTTTGCTCTGGCCTTACCGCGGTCTGCGGCCCCTGCCGGCACCGGTTCTGCTGATGGGTGGAAGCCTCGATCTGATCACCCCACCCATTAGTGAGCAGCTTCATCTGTTCCTGCGGGATGGCAAAGCCCAGAGCCGGCTCGTGCTGCTAGAGGGTGGGAGTCATTTCTCGCCTGTGCGGATCGACAGCAGCGCACAGGCCCTGTTTCGCTTGGGTGAGGAGTTTGTGGGGGTCGAGCCGCAGCGGGTGCAGGCGCTCACCCTCAGCCTCACAGCCGATTTTCTCCAGACACTCCCGCGTGGTCTGGCACCGCAGCGCCGGCAGCTGGGCGGGGTAACCGCCTATGTGCTCAGCCGGCAGCAGGCCGAGAGCTGGCAGAACGTCCTCAGAAACTGACGCGCGGGTCTAGGAGAGCCACCAGTAGATCCACAACCACGCTCACCACAACGACCAGGGCAGCCACCACAACAACGATCCCCTGCACAACCGGGTAATCCCTCTGGCCGATCGCTTCCTGCAGCCGAAAGGCCACCCCGGGCCAGGAGTAGGTGACTTCGATCAGTAGGGCGCCGCCAATCAGCGAGGCCACGGTGATGCCCGTGATCGTGAGCACCGGCAGTAGGGCGTTGGGTAAGGCATGACGCAGCACCACCCGCCGTTCGCTCAACCCGCGGCTGCGGGCTGCTTCCACGTAGTCCGAATCGAGGGCCCGGCGCAGGTTGAGGCGGAGCGCATTGGCAAAGACCCCGCTGAGCAGGAGCCCCAGGGTGCTGGCGGGCAACACCAGATGGCGCAGGGCGCCCCAGAACTGTTCGGCATTGCCGTTCAACGTGCTGTCGAGTAGGTAGAAGCCGCTGCCCTCAGGTGGCACGAGTGTGGTGGGGAAGCGTCCACCCACTGGAAGCCATCCCAGCCACACGGCAAATACCAGTTGCATCACCATGGCAGCCCAGAAGGGCGGCAGCGCATAGGTGCCGATGCCGTAGAGCCGGCCCCCCAGATCCAGTTTTCCCTCGGGCCGTGCGATCCCGCTGAACCCCACGGCCAAGCCCACCAAGGTGGCCAACATCAGCGCAACCACCCCCAGCTCAAGGCTGGCGGGCAGGCTGTCGCGGATGACCGCGGTCACCGCTTCGTTATTGGTGAGAGAGGTCCCTAAATCGCCCCGCAGCAGATCGGTGAGGTAGTGGCCGTATTGCACCAGCAGGGGTTGGTCCAGTCCGAGCTGCTGCCGAAGAGCGGCGCGGGCCTCCACGGGAGCGCGAATTCCCAGTAGGGCATCGATCGGATCGCCCGGGGCCACTCGAAGCAGCAGGAACACCAGGCTCGCGATCAGCCACAACATGAGCGGCATCAACGCCACGCGGCTGGCGAGATAGCGCAGCAGATGACGGCGGCGGCTCATCGATCGCTCAGGGCCTGCAGGACAAGTCGGCCCGTGCCATCAAACACCGGTTTCTCCAGCCGCGCTTGGGCCCAGGCGCGTGGCGCCACCTGCCACACCGGGATGTACGCGGCGCCGGCCGCTGTCCGACGTTGAATCGTTTGCAGCAGTGTCTGGCGTTGTAGGCCCTCCAATCGCTCGCTGTCCTCCAGTTGCTTCTGCAAGCCCGGGCTGCTCCAGAAGCTGCCGGCCGCGGCGGCATTGCCTTCCAGGCAGCGGCTTCCCTGGACCTTCTGGCAACCCAGCATCGGTAGGAGATAAATATCGGGATCGGGATAGTCGCCCACCCAATCGAGCAGGATCATCGGAAAGGCTCCTTGCTCCAGTTGCCGGTAGGCGGTGGTCGATTCCATCCCGCTGATCTCCAGCTGCAGGCAATCCCTCAGGTCCCGTTCCAGTTGGGCCTTCCACGTCAGGGCAAACAACTTGTCGGCAGGAACGTTGGAGCGGAAGGTGAGCGGCAAGGTCAAACGCCGCCCCTGGCAGTAGCCGGCCTTGCGGAACAGCGCCCGGGCTTCGGTTGGGTTGTAGCTCGGCCAGGCGGGTGGCTCTGAGCCTGCAAGAGGCGGTGGCACGAGCGAACGCAGCGGCGCTCGGATTCCGTAGCTCACCCGTTCGCTGATCAGTGCTCGGTTCAGGCTCAGAGCGATGGCCTGACGGAGCAGCGGTTGATCCAACGGCGGCCGGTTGCTCAGCAGCGTGAGGTAGCCGATTTCCACAGCTGGGCCGATCGCTTCCACCAGCTGGCCGCGCCTGGCGCGTTCGGCCAGTGCTTTTTGTTGATCGCTCTCAATCCCTTGAGACAACAGCACATCCACTTCGCCACTCACCAGCGCTCCGAACAGGGCGGTGGAGTTGCTGAGGCTGACCAGATGGATTCCCTGGTTGCGGGTGGCTGGCCCCCAGTAGTTGCTGAACGGAAGCAGTGTTTGTTTCTGGGGGCTTTTGCGTGCCAGCCGGTAGGGGCCTGTGCCCACGAAGCGATCCGCCAGTGCACGCTCGCGGTGCTGGCTGTAGGCGGTGGGCGACAGCGGCGTCAGGTTGATGGAGCTGAGCAGCGCCGCCAAAGCGCTGTAGGGCCGTTTCAGCTGCAACTCCAGTTCGTAGGGGCCGCTTGCCCGTACCGCTCTGATGCGGTCGTCGAGCAGATACCCCATCTTCCCGAGGGCGCGGAAGCGCTCCAGGCTGAACACCATGGCCTTGGCGTCGAAGCGGGTGCCGTCGTGAAACTGCACGCCCTGTCGAAGGGGAATGCGCGCCGTGAGTCCGTTGGCACTCAACTTGGGGAGCGCTGTGGCGAGGCGAGGCTGCAGTTGCCCCTTGGCATCGGCGGCGTAGAGGGGATCGCCGATCGCGCTCAGCAGCTGCATGCCAGCGAGTGTGGTGATATCCACCGGATCCACCGAGGCCACCGTGCTGTTGGTAGCTACCACCAGCTCACTGGCTGGATGACGGGGCTGGCAGCCCGGCAGGAGTGCCAGAGCTGGCACCAGCGCCGCCAGTGCTGAACGAACCAGGAGGCTGAGGGTCAAGACATCGGGCAAGCCCGCTTATTCAAGCCCCATGCACAAGGCGAGGCGCATGGTGGTGCTTGTGGCTGGCCACTTGCTGCAGGGAAATTTCAAAGACTGGTGAGCCGTGACGGGCCAGGGGCCAGCGGCGCACCCAGCAGCGGTTATGGCGGTCGTCAACGCCAATCACCTGATAGAGATTCTCGTCGGTGGTGAGGGTGACGCAATCACCCTGGTGAAGAGACATGGTTTGGTGTTCAGACAGAACGAAAGGACGTGGTGAAGTGGATTGGAACCAGCAGAGATGACGTAAGGAGAGGCGGTTCGTATAAGCCTTCTTTGTTACGGCTGGATCAAAGGTTCTTCTCGATACAAAGCAAGCGCTGCGTCAGCGGATTCAGATGGGCTGGGTTGTGATGCTCGTTCTCGCTTTGTGTCCAATCTGCCTCAGCACCGGCTCAGAGTGTCCGCAGGCAGGCGGCCAGGGCTTTCACGTCGGGGAGGGCCGTCATCGCGGCTAAGGCGCGGCGGAAATTGGCCTCCTGCACCTCATGGGTGATCACCACAATTTCGGCATCGGCGGAGTCTCCGCTGGTTTCAAACTGCACGATCGAGCGGATGGATACGCCGGCATCGCCGAAGCAGCTGCCGATGCGTCCGATGACGCCGGCCTGATCGCCGGTCTGCAAGCGCAGGTAGTTGCGGCTCAAGGTCTGCCCCTGATCCACCAGCCGGCAGGGGCGCCAGCGGCTGGCGGCCAGCAGTGGATCCAGACTGCCTCCTGAACCCGTTGCCTCACGGATGCCGGCGATGTTGAGGATGTCAGCCACCACGGCTGATGCCGTGGGACCAGCTCCGGCGCCTGGGCCGTAGAACATCACCCGGCCCACCGGATCACCCTCCACCAGAATGGCGTTATTCACGCCGTGCACCCCCGCTAGCGGATGCTCTTTGGGCAGCAGGGTGGGGCTCACCCGCACATCCAGTTGTACCGTGCCGTCGGAGTCGGTGCCGAGAAACTGGGCGGTGGCCACCAGCTTCACCACGTAGCCAAGCTGGGCGGCGTAATTCACATCGCGAGCATCAAGGCGGTTGATCCCCTCGGTTGGGATGGCTGAACGCTCGATGGGGCCGCCGTAGGCCAGGCCGGAGAGGATGGCGATCTTGTCGGCTGCATCACCGCCTTCCACATCGGCGGCCGGGTCGGCCTCGGCGTAACCCAGCCGCTGCGCATCGGCCAGCACATCGCCGTAGGCGGCACCCTCATCCGCCATGCGGCTAAGGATGTAATTGGTGGTGCCGTTGATGATGCCGCTCACCCGCTGGATGCGATTGCCCCCCAGCGATTGCTTCAGTGGTTCGATGATCGGGATGCCGCCGCCCACGGCTGCTTCGATCAGCACGTACACGCCCTGTTCGGCGGCAGCCGTAGCGATCTCGTCGCCATAGCGGGCAATCACCGCTTTGTTGGCCGTGACCACCGGTTTCCCTGCGGCAATGGCCGCCAGGATCAGGCTGCGGGCCGGCTCCAGGCCCCCCATCACCTCCACCACGATGTCCACGGCGGGGTCGTGAACCACTGCCATTGGATCGGTGCAGAGGATCTCGCTCGGCAGATCCACCGGCCTTGGTCGGCTGAGATCTCGCACGGCCACACGCTTCAGGCTGAGTTGCCCCACGAGCGGATGGCGGCCCTGAGGGGTGAGCAGGATCTCGGCAACGCCTGCTCCAACCGTGCCAAGTCCGAGCAAGCCGATGCCGATGGTCATGCCGCCCTGTGTGCGAAAGGGCAGATCCTAGAAATTGATGGTGCGCTTAGCCGCTGCTGCGATCAGCTGGCGAGGGCCTGTGCTTGCCCCTGCATCTGTTTGAGGATGTTCAGAAAGCCATTGGCCCGTGAGGGGGTAAGGCTGGCCTGCAGGCCCGTTTCACTCAAAAAAGCCGGATCGATCGCCGCCGCTGCTGCGGGCTCGAGCCCTTCCATGCCCTCGATCAGCAGAGCCAGCAATCCTTTGGTGATCGCTGCATCGGAATCGCCCTGCCAGTGCAGCTTTCCCTCCACCAGTTGCCCCACCACGTACACCTGAGACACGCAACCCTTCACTTTGAAGGCGTCGTTGCGGAATTCATCTGGCAGCGGCTGCAGCTTCTTGGCCAGCCAGAGCACGTATTCGTAGCGCCGCTTGGGATCGGCGGTGCCTTTGAGGCGTTCAACGATCTGATCGAGCTTTTCGCTGCCGGTGGCCATCAACGGGGACGACGAATGCGCTGGAGTCCCAGCAGCATGGCAGTTGCCCCAAGGGCGCTGAGCCAGGTGAGCGGGTTGTCCTGCAGTTGGCGTTGGCTGATCCGATCGAGCTGGGGTTGCCCATGCTCCACGGGCATCTCCAGATAGTCGCGGTGGCCGGGACCGCCATCCACCTGCAGCTCCCAATCCCCATTGGCCTGCTTCGGGAGCGCAAAGCTGAGCTGGCCCTCGGCATCGGTACGACCCAGCTCCACCGCTTGGCCGTCCGGGGCCACCAGCCTCACGATGGCGTCACTGGTGGGTTCGCCATTGGAGAAGCGGCTCTCCAGCATCAGGCTGTCGCTCAGGCTCTGCAGGCGAGTGAGACTGCTTTCAATGCCATGGGCCTGGGCTGCTGCCGGGCTCAGCACGATCGTGAGCACCAGCGCGCGCAAGATTTTGGAAAACGGCAGGGCCATCGCTGGTGCCAGGCGATCGAAAGCGTGAGTTAGCTAAGCGCGCTTCGATCAGGCCGACCAGCGGCTGCTGGCGTTGCGGGTCTTGCCGGCCTGAACCATGTGAACCATGGAGCTCACCATCATCGCCAGAGCGTCGTCGCTCTCTTGGCGGCCATTGAGTTCTGCGGCCAACACCTGTTCGGCCGCCGTGCCCCGGTTGATCCGAATGCTGGGGCCGCGGCGTGCTCCTTCTGCCATGACCGGATCCGAAGCCTTGCGGCTCGCATTGATGGCGGATTGAAACGCGTCGTTGGCCTGGAGATCCACAGAAGAGGTCTTTGCCTGCAGTGATCCTGCCAAAGCCAGCGAATCGCCGCGACGGATCGCATCAGGTTTAAACAGCTTGCAACCAATGCAGGCCCTGTTCATCCAGCCAGCCGTTGAAGGGCACATCCCACGGGTCGCGGGGCAAAGCGGGCACCACGCATCCCGCCGGCAGCACTGCCAGGGCCGCCACGTGCTGCCAGGAGGGATCACTTCGCAAGCGATCAAACCAGCCGCCGCCATAGCCCAGGCGAATGCCGCTGGTATCGAAGGCCAGCGCGGGGACCAGCAGCAGTCCAAGCTCCTCAGGCTGCAGAGCCGATCCTGTTGCTGGGGCCTGGATACCGGTGTCATCTGGGCTGAGCGTATCGCCCGGCTGCCAGCATCGATACGTGAGGGTGCCGGCCTCGACGCGCGGCAGGGCAAGGCGCTGACCCAGGCATGGCTGATTGGCCACGCTGCGTAGGTCGGCCTCACCGTTGAGGGGCCAGTAGAGGCCGAGTCGCTGCCCGGCTCTCAGCTCTGACATCACCGTGTTTGCGTGGCGTTGCAGATCCGGTTCGGCCGCGGGCAGCAACTGCTTGCGCCGACTGAGGAACTCCTGCCGCAACTCCGCTTTGCTGCTCACCGCTGGAACCAGCCAGTGAGGGCGGCTGCCAGGGCATCGGCGGCGTCATCCGGGCGGGGTGGCGTATCGAGGTTGAGCTCACGCATCACCGCCGCCAGCACGTCGTCCTTCTCGGCATGGCCGTGGCCGGCGAGGGCGAGCTTGATCTGCATCGGTGGGAACTCCACCACCGGGATCTGAAAGCGTGCCAGCGTCATCATCAGAACGCCGCGGGCTTGAACCACGGAGATGGTGGTGCTGGAGCGGTAGAAGAAAAACTTCTCCACGACCGCAAGATCTGGTTTCCAGGCGCGGATGAGCTGGCGCAGGTCGCGGGCGATCTCCACCATCCGATCCCCTTCACTACGGCCTGGATCGGTACGGATGATGCCGCAATCCAGGAGCTGCTGGCTGCCGCGTCCGGGCTTCCCGTCCACCGCAATCAGGCCGTAGCCCACGCGGGCTAGTCCCGGGTCGAGGCCGAGGATCACCATCGGGCCTCGACCACCAGATCAGGCCGCCAGGGCCAGTTCGAAGGCCCCGCGATCGGAGCTTTCGGGGCGCTCGAACACCTTGCAGAACACCTTCACGACCCGATCGCCGGAATCGATCTGCTCGAGGGGGTCTTTGCGCAGGCGGTGGCGCAGGCAGCAGGCAGCCACGCGGGCCACGTCGTCTTCCGTGACCTCAGTGCGGCCCTCGAAGGCGGCCAGGGCGCGGGCGGCGCGGTTGGTCACGATGTCGCCGCGCAGGCCATCCACATCCAGCTCGCCGCAGATGGCTGAAATGCGGATGCGCAGGTCATCGTCGATCTGCACGTGGGGCAGCCGGTTCTGGGCTTCCACCACCCGTGCCTGGAGACCGTCCTGGGTGGTTTGAACGGCGTCGTTGAAGCGATCCGGGTCGTTATCGAAGGCGGTGCGCTGGTCCACGACCTGCACGCGCAGTTCGGGATCGCGCACGGTGCGCACTTCCACGCTCATGCCAAATCGATCGAGCAGCTGCGGGCGCAGCTCGCCTTCCTCCGGGTTGCCGGAGCCGATCAGTACGAAACGGGCTGGGTGACGCACGCTCACGCCTTCACGCTCCACGGTGTTCCAGCCGGAAGCAGCCGAATCGAGCAGCACGTCCACCAGGTGGTCGTCGAGGAGGTTCACCTCATCCACGTAGAGCAGGCCGCGGTTGGCCTTAGCCAGCAGGCCGGGCTCGAAGGCCCTAACGCCCTCGCTAAGAGCCTTCTCAATGTCGATGGTGCCGCAGAGGCGATCTTCCGTGGCGCCCAAGGGCAGATCCACCATCGGCACCTGACGCTTCTCGATCGGCAGCTGTTCGCCGTGCTCGGCCCGCAGCCGCACCTCACTGCTCTGCAGATCGGGATCGTTCGGGGAGCTGTTGTAGGGGTCACCCGCGACAACATCGATCTCCGGCAGCAGATCCGCCAGGGCGCGGATGGTGGTGCTCTTGCCGGTGCCGCGGTCGCCCATGATCATCACCCCGCCAATGCGGGGATCAATCACGTTCAGCAACAGAGCGAGCTTCATCTCCTCCTGGCCCACGATGGCGGTGAAGGGGAAGACCCTGCGCTTGCGGGCTTGCATCAGTGAGGAGAAGCGGTCTGTTCGGGGGATTGTTTCACAGGCAGCAGGCTGAGGACCTGCGGCGGTGTGGCATCTGCTGGGTAGATCAGCCGCACCCGCAGATTGCGGTTCGCTCCGGGCGCCAGGCTCACCGTGCCCAGGGCCGGACCCTGCTGACCCACCCGCTGCACCAGATGGAAGCTGCGGCGTCCAGCAGCACTGCCTCCCTCTCCATCGAGGCCCGTGGTCTCAACCGTGCCGCGGAACATCACCGATCTGCCGGGATGGGCGTTGAAGCGCAGCCCACCCTGGGCTTGATCGCTCTTCAGCGGTGATTCCAGCGCTAGCTCAAGTTGCACCGGCTTGGTGGAGGTGTTGCGCAGGGGAATCGAGAGGTTGTATTCCACCCCGTAATTGCCGTGGGCGGCCCAGGCGGTGCCGGGGTAGAAGGCTTTGAGTTCGGCGGTTTGCACTTGAGCGGTGCCAAGGCTGCCGCGCTCTAGAGAGGCAATTGGCCAGGAGATCGGGGCTCGATTGGTTGCGAGATAGGGCTTGCCTGGATCGGTGATCGTGGCGTTCCACACGCTGCCGATCTGCACACCGCTGACCCGTGAGTACACGATCCGGCCGCTGGCCCCGCGGGGAGTGGGCTGATGCTCTTTCGGGCTGAGCGCTCCATCGAGCAGCTCCGCCCAGCGACTGGCCGGCGGAGGCTGATCGCCATTCCCGAAGGCCGCCAGGGTTGCAAGGCTGACCGGGCCATTGCTCTGGAGACGCAGCTGCAGGTTGCGCCCGTTGAGTAGTGGGTCAAGCCCGCTCACCGGAAGGGGGAGCACCATCAGGGTGCTGAGACGGCCAGGCTCGAGCGTCCAGCGCTCTGCTGCAAGTCCATTGCGCTGGCGGGCGAGGAGTTCGGTGGCGACGCGGCTGCCGGGGCCGCTGTAGGTCTGTCCGTCCTGGGACATCACGGCCGGCAATGGCAGGAAAGGGGCCTGAGGTTGCAGCTTGTCCGTGGCCTGGGAGAGCGCCGTGGAGCCCGCGAGCAGCTGCAGCGTGACCGGTTGATTGCCGCGGGGCTGCGCGACGACCGCTAGCCAGAGCGTGGAGTCGAGGCTGTCGGGCTTGCCGGCATACACGTGGTGGCTGAACAGATCGAAGCGGCCGTTGAGCGCTACGTCGAGGTGGGCCTGCGGCACAGGCCGGCTGGCGCCTGGGAAAGTGGAGAGCAGGATCCCGGGGCCGGTGATCAGTTCTGGGTTGTTGTCGTTGACCACCAGCACTGAATCCAGGCCGCCAGGCAGTGGCGCCACGGTTTGAGGACGCAGGATCGGCGCCGGTGCTGAGGCCGGAGCAGGCGAGGCCGCAAGCAGCAGGGGCAGCATCATCGGGTTGCAGCGGGAGCAGCTCCACCCGGCTTGCCGATCAGGGCACGGGCCACCTCAGCGGCCATGGCACGGATCAGATCGGTGGAGCGCTGATCGTTGAAAGGACCTTTCACCATGAAAGCGGCCACGGCCCGCTGCCCGTTGGGCAGCTGGATCAGCCCGCCATCGGCATAAGCGATACCGATGTCGCCGGTTTTATTGAGCACGGTGACGCCATGGGCCAACAGGTCGCTGTCGGGAGTGGCGGAATCGCCGCCCAGGCCCATCAGCAGACCCAGAGGCAACAGGGTGTTGGTGCGCGATGTACCCATCACTTCGCGGAAGAGGTCGCGGGCGCGGGGGCTGAGCATGTCGCCGGTGTCCACCAGGGCGATGGCGCGGGCCAGATCCAGGGAGCTGGTGGTGTTGGTGCCATCGAGATCGGGCAACCAGTTGTTCACCACGGTGGCGCTGAGGCCCATGGCCTGGAAGCGAGCGTTGAGGGCGATTTTGCCCCCGAGCCGCTTGATCAGCAGGTTGGTGGCGCTGTTGTCGCTCACCCGGATCATCTCGGTGGCCGCCTCCCAGAAGGGAAAGCGGGTGCCGAGCGGCTTGCTGGCCATCCAGCCCGCTCCGCCGCCGATCACCTCCTTGGTGAGAATCAGCGGTTCGTTCCAGCGCAGCTTGCCGGCATCGAGATCCTCAAGGCCGGCCAACAGGATTGGTGTCTTGATCGAGCTGGCGGCCGGTAAGGCTTTATCGGGTTGGAGTTGGGCGTAGCGGCCGTCATCGAGCACCAGCAGGTAGCCGCTGGCTTGAAGATCTTTGTGGCGGGCGGCCAGCTGGGCCCACTTCTGGCTCACGGCGGTGAGCTCGGTTTTGGGCTCGAAACGTCCCAGTGCCAGTCCCCGCGGCAGAGGCTGGGCTGACGGCATGAGCGCCGGGGGTTGGTTGCTGGTTGAACCCTTGGAGCCTCCTGCCAGTTGCGGGGCCAGCAGCTTCAAGCCGGTGCCAGTGATCACGCCAAGGCCAATACCCATCACAGCCAGTCGCAGCACCAGCCGCAGCGGTGCCCCCCAGCCCGGGGTACTGCTGGAGCGGTTGGGGCGACTCGCGCTCACGGCTGCTGGCTGTTGGCGGACGGATCGGACGTTAAGGGGTCTGCCGCTGGGATGCCCAGCGCAGTTGACGCACCATTCCGCGCAGCAGCGCGACCTCCTGTTGCTGCACCTGGGCCCTCTGCAGGAGGGCCCTCAGCTTGGCCATGCGGGCTTCGGCGGTGTGTGGGTACAGAAACCCAACCTCCAGAAGCAGTGCTTCGGCGTCGGCTAGGGCCGCCTCGAGATCGCCGCGTTTGCAGAGTTCGCCGGCGCTCTCGTTCAGGGCTGTCTGTATCAAAGGACGCCCATCGGTTTGGGCCCGGCAGTTCTGCAGTTCATGCAGGCAGATCGCCACTGCATGGGAGAGGTTGAGGGAGGCGTAGGCCTCGCTGGTGTCGAGCCGCACGACCCGGCCGGCCTGCAGCAGTTCCCCATTGCTTAAGCCGCGATCTTCTCTGCCGAACACGAGGGCCGCAGCAGCAGGCCCCTGGGCTCCCTCCCACAGCCAGCTCAGGGCTGGCGCCGGGTCGCTTAGGGGCAGGCTTTCGGTTTCCATCCGCCCGCTGGTGGCCACCACCCGCTGGCAATCACTCAGGGCTGCAGCGAGGTTGGGGTAAAGCTGGGCTTGCTCGAGGACGGTTTCACCGTGCACGGCCATCTGGCGGGCTTCCGCGCCCAGATGGTCGCAGCGCGGGGTCACCAGGCGGAGCTGAGGAATCTCGAAATTGGCGCAGAGCCTGGCCACGCTTCCCACATTCAGCGGGCCCGCGGGCTCCACCAGCACCACCGCCAGGCTCATGTGAGCGTGTGCAAATAGGTGAGCAAGTCAGCCATGGCCTGGGGCTCGGGCTGGAAGCGCGGCATGGGCGGGGTACGGCCACTCACCACTTGTTGGATCAGCTGGCGGTTGTTTTTGCGGCTGTCCACCCCGTGAAGGTTCGGCCCCACTAGCCCTTGGGCTGCGATGCCATGACAGCCGGCGCAGTTGATCAGAAACAGCTGCTCACCACGCTCGGCGGAGCCGCTGAGCTGGAGGGTGCTGCGGGTGTACGGGTCGCTGCGGGCGGCCGGCAGCACCACGAGTGCCAGCAGGGCAACACAAGCCGCGGCAAGCAGCACAAGAGCAGGGATCAGCCCACGACTGGTGGTGCTGGCGTTGTTGCTCTCAGGAATGGAGGGTCCGATCACAGATGGTGCGAACAGGTCGCGCTGGGCGCTGGGGGCGTGAAAGAATTGTGCAACCAATGCTGGTGCTTCACCCCATGATCGAACCCCTGCTCTGCGGCATCGTGCTCGGTCTGATTCCCGTGACCCTTGCCGGCCTCTTTGTTGCGGCTTGGAACCAGTACCGCCGCGGCAGTGCCCTCGGAGGCTGAGCTCATCAGCGCGGCAGCAGCACCAGCACCGTGCTGCTGCCGTAGCGCTTCTGCTTGGCCAGCTTCCAGCCTTCAAACGCCTCGTTCGTGAGATCGGGTAAGGCTGTTGAGCTGCATTCGAGCAGCATTGCTCCATTGTTGTTGACCCAGTCACCCTGCTTGACCGCCGCTGCCACGGGCCCGTAGAGCCCTGCGGAGTAGGGAGGATCGGCATAGATCACGTGAAAGGGCTGCTCCTGGGCTGGCCGGCCCCGATCAAGCCAACGCAACACGTCTTGGCATACCACTTCAACGTTTGGGGGCTTGGTCTGAGCGGAGGCCGTGAGCTCAAGGTTGGTGCGACTGATGGCGGCCATGGAGCGCTGCTGATCCACAGCAACCACAGTGGCTGCTCCGCGCTGGAGTGCTTCGCAACCCATGACGCCGCTGCCGCAGAACAGGTCCAGCCAGTGGCAGCCTGGTAGTTCAGCGGCCAGCATGTTCATCACTGCCAGCCGCACCCGTGAGGGGGTGGGCCTGGCAATGTCTCCAGGCGGACTATGCAGGCGGCGGCCGCCGCTGAGGCGCAGGCTCATTCCAGTTGCTCAACCCAGCGCACCCAGCGGCGCAGCATCGCCTCACCACTCAGGCTTGATTTTTCCGGGTGAAATTGGCAGGCTCCGATTCGGCCCTGCCAGACCGCTGCGGTGAGGCTGTGCTGGCCGAAGCTCACTGCTGCGGTTATGCAGGCAGGGTCGCGCGGCATGGCTGCGTAGGAATGCACGAAGTACATCCATTCCGGCTTTCCATCCTCGGGCAGCAGCGGGCTGGGAGTCATCGCTTGCAGAGCTTCCCAGCCCATGTGGGGGATGGGATGGCCGCTTTGGCGCGGCAGCGCCGCCACATGGCCGGCCAGAAGCCCCAGTCCTTCGCGTTCGCCCTCGTCACTGCCTTCAAAAAGCAATTGCAAGCCCAGGCAGATGCCTAACAGTGGTCGCTGATCGTTGCACCACCGATGCAGGGCTGGCACTAGGGCAGCGCTGTGTAGGCTCTCCATGGCGGGATCAAACGCTCCGACCCCTGGCAGAACCAAGGCATCGCAGCTCTCCATGGCGCTCCCGCTGGTTACCGCCTGGATGCTGCAGCCCAGTCGCTCGAAGGCTCGCTGCACCGAGTGCAAGTTGCCCATGCCGTAGTCGATCAGGCCGATGCTTGTCATGGGCAGGCGATGGAGCTGCGGATCCTTTGGCCAGGTTGCTCGATCGCCGGGGCCACCTCCAGCGGTAGGTCGTTGAGCCGATCGATGAGCTGGTAGAGCTGTCCCACCCGGCGCCGATCGAGATGAAAGCGCAGGCATGGCCGCAAGATACCGTTGCTGTCACAGCTCTCCCCTTGGCTGATGCTGCCTTCATCCACCAGGGCGTCGAATTCGCGGTTGAGGATGGCCACAGTGTCGCTGCTGAGCTCGCTGTGCAGCAGCAGTTCCAAGCGGTCTTCGGCGAACTGGGCGGTGTGGAATACCCGGTAGAAGTGGCAGATGTGCTGCATGGCCTCTGCAGCTGTGCTTGCTTGCTTGAGCAGGCCAGTGTCTTCTGGGGAGATCAAGTTGCGACTGGCCAAATCCTGCTGGATGTCTTGGAGCCAGTCGGGCCAGAAGTGATCGCCGCTCGGGGCCAGCATCACGAGAGGAATCGGCGGCGTGCGACCGGTTTGGATCAGGGTCAGGGATTCGAACAGTTCATCGAAGGTTCCGAAGCCGCCAGGCATCACCACGAGCGCGTCACTTTCCCGCAAAAAGAACAACTTGCGCGTGAAGAAATAACGAAAGTGAAGTAGTCGCCCATCGCAGCTATTGACGAAGCGATTGGCATGCTGCTCAAACGGCAGATCCACATTCAGACCGATGCTGTTCTCACAGCCTGCACCGCTGTTGGCTGCCTCCATGATGCCCCCGCCGGCACCAGTCATCACCTCGAAGCCACGCTCAACGGCTTCCAGTGCGAGCTCCTGGGCGAGCTTGTAGGCGGGTTCATCGGGACTCGTTCTGGCGGAGCCGAACACCGTCACCTTGCGGGTCTGGCGGCGTGGGGCGAACTCGTTGAAGCCGTCGCGTAGATCGGCCAAGGCCCCATTGATCAAGCGCCACTCATCGGTGTCGCGGCTGTTGCGTGCAATCTCCAGCAGGCTCACGATGCTGCGTTCAATCGCGCGCCGCTGCGGGTGGTTTTGCAGCTCTTGATCGAGGGCCTGAAGAGGGCTCTGCTCCATCAACCGAAGGGGTGATCGGGGGACTTGGTTTGGGGATGTGGCATGAAAAAGCCCGGCTCATGGCCGGGCTTCGAGGCTATCGGGGCGTGAATCACACCCTTCGCCTGATCAGAGATATTTGGAGATGGTTCCGGAGAGAGTGGTTTTGGGTACAGCGCCCACAACGGTGTCCACTTTCTGACCGTCCTTGAACACCATCAGCGTGGGAATGCTGCGGATGCCGTATTGGCTGGCCACGTTGGGGTTCTCATCGGTGTTCAGCTTGAACACCTTGATCTTGCCCTCGAATTCTTTGGCGATTTCGTCAACGATTGGGGCCACCATGCGGCAGGGGCCACACCAGGGGGCCCAGAAATCCACCAGCACAGGCACATCGCTCTTGAGCACGTCTTGCTCGAAGGATGCGTCGGTGACGGCTGCGGCGCTGGACATCCGAGGTTGGGTCAGTGTTTTGGGAATCTAGCAATG
>Ga0078894_10000668_pt1 | contig 24427 bp, 20 predicted proteins | sample LauGreSu1BDMLBSD_2_FD_67506 | JGI IMG/M metagenome (GOLD analysis project Ga0078894, IMG submission 67506) | Freshwater lake microbial communities from Lake Michigan, USA - Su13.BD.MLB.SD (version 4) (version 4) | ecosystem: Environmental > Aquatic > Freshwater > Lake | place: Lake Michigan... | reverse complement strand
ATCCAACACATCGAAATGATACCGCCCGAAATCCGGGAGAAATACCGCACGGTGTGGGAAATCCCGATGCGTCATTTGATTGATATGGCGGCGGAACGAGGTGCGTTTATTTGTCAGAGCCAGAGTTTGAATTTATGGTTAGAAGACCCCAACTACAGTACGCTGTCGTCGATGCATTTCTATAGTTGGACGCGGGGATTGAAGACGGGTATTTATTATTTGCGCCGAAGAGCGAAACATCAGGCACAGCAGTTTACGGTTGAACCGGAACGGGAAGGAGGCGCAGGAAAGGAGGAAGAACAGGAACACGAAATATGCGAAATGTGTTCCGCGTAATATGGGTATGGGAACCCAGGTTCCCATAGGCCCTCCTATCCGATATTTTTTTGTTAGGATTTTATGGTATATATTTTCATAAATAACACACGTTATATATGAAATAAATAAAACGGATAGGAGGGAGTTTGTTATAGTTGGTTATTAGTGTAGGGAAACACACGTTATATATACGGATAGGAGGGAGTTTGGGAACCTTGGTTCCCAAATTAGACAAACACAAATAACCCATAACGTTTATCTATATTTGCGTCAGAAAACGCCTCTACTACCCGTTTCCAAAGAGAAACAGTTTCGTTAGTTGTGGTGGTGGTTGTGTTTGCTAGATTGGAAGATTGTTCTGAAATAGGGTAAATGGGGAGATAGGAAATGATTTCGTGTCCATCATCGTTTGGCAAAAAAGAAGAGGACGAATGAAACAACGCATACGAAGCAAACAATAAAGAAACGCCAATAGTAAGACGAACACTGGATTTAGAACAAGAAAAAAACATAACAATGAATAAGTATATCATTTTGATTTTATGTTCGTTGTTGTAAACAAATACCTTTATATATAATATTGTGTAAAAGAACCAAGTAAAAAACGCAATATCATAATCAATCCATACATATATGGAGTGGAGTGTGGAATTCGTTTTATTTATCATACTGGCATTCATATGTATTTTAGTCGCATACACATACATACAAAAACACCGACCACAAATACCACTTAACATTTTTCAAACATGGGAGACGAAAGAATTGCCTCCCAAAATGAAAGAATGTGTGGAAAAAATCAAACGAGCCAACCCAGAATTCAAACACCATTTGTTTGACAATACCGAACGTCGAAACTTTATCGAACAAAATTTTGAACCGAAAGTACTAGAAGCATACGATGCGTTAATACCGGGCGCATATCGTGCGGATTTGTGGCGGTATTGTGTATTATACAAGTTGGGAGGCATTTATTTGGACATCAAATTCGAGCCAATTGGAGATTTCAAATTCATTGAATTATGTGATAAAGAATATTGGGTGGTAGATAGACCGTATGCTTTATCCGACGCAACCGCAGAACACAATTTATATTTGGTAAATCATCCCAGATATTTAGAGTATGTATCTCCCAAAATATCAACAGTATATTGGAAAAACAAAAAAATCGGAGTGTACAACGCACTAATTATTTGTAAACCAAAAAACAAACTACTGAAACAGTGTATCGACCAAGTCGTTCAAAATGTCCAACGCCATTTTTATGGGCACAACTGTTTATATCCTACTGGGCCAGGTATGATTTCGGAGTTAATGTCGGAAAAGCAATACAAATCATTTATACGGAACGCCGAACTTTTCAACTCTTTATGTGGAAACAAGATTTATTCCAAACAGAAACCCATTTTGAAACATTATGCGGAATACCGCAATGAACAAAAACAATGTGCGAGTGATCGTTTATTAACACATTACCCAGATTGTTGGCTGAATAAAAAAGTATATAAAACAATACTTTCCTCTCAAACAAACCAACTTCTTACCTTATCTGACACCACGACTGTACCTGTTTAATATTAATTCAAATTTGCGAGAAGACAGCACAAACGCGCACCTAATTTTCAAAAAGCACCGCAAACACACGAGTGTATCCACCAACGCGTTATGTAGGTGTTCGGGAACATCGCCAAACAAATGCTCATGGAGTTCCGCCAGTTTCGGATATTTCTTGTACATGCGCGGCGCCGGCGTCTTTTTCACTACGGGGGGTGTCGGTTTATCTTCTTCTGTTTCTTCGGTATCATTTGTATCATTTGTATCATTATCATAACACACATTCGGACGCGACGCATTTCGTTGTGATTTTCGCGAACCTTCCGGCGAAGGCGCCCGAGGATTAGGAATAATAATGAGCGACGCATCGGACTGCGACTGATCCACCGCTGGCAATTCTTGTCCCACCGGTGGGACGGGTGGGACAGGTGGAACCGGTTCCGCCCCGGGCTTCGCCCGGGGTTTGGGTTCCACCCAAAGATTACAGATATCTTTTGACGCCAACATGGTACAATACAACGACACATTGTGTTTGTTTGTTTCTTCTTCGCTAAACAAATTCAAGGGAATTTCGGCTCCAGGTAGAAGGCGTTTTGCCACACTATCGCGATGACGCAACAGTTCTGTATTGATAACTGTTCCGTCAAATTGAAGATTATGTGCGACTACCACGTCCACCGTCAGCAACAATTCGTAAAACGTCGCCAATACACCGGAAATGCTTACACCGCCATCACACATTTCTTGGGTAATACCCGTCAGTTCCGTTATTTCGGGAGACACACGCACACCTTCCGGCAAACGAATGTAATAGTTTCTAACATCTTCGAACATATTGGTTTTTAAATTATACAAGACCCAACTAATTTGGGTAATATACGGATACTCGCTGATATCGGGCATTTTTTTGGATACCGGATCCATTTTAGGCAACAACCCCGTGGTTTCCACATCAAACGCCAAGATATACGTCATTGACGCAGGAATGGGGGCTAACACGGGGAACGATTTCTTAGAGAGATAAGACAGCATGATTGATTGAGATGTTTTGAATGATACTTTACGACGATTATAGTTATATGTCTGTAAAAGCACCACATAATAACCGTTCAATTTTTTGCGGTTGCGATATAAACATATCTAAACCTATCATATAAAATATGCGTAAATTATGTATGAACTTTACTAATATACACAAGACAACAAACCACACATTACCAAAATCGGATTTACAGAAACACAACCTATTTCATACCAACGACTTGCCAAAAATGGTTCATTCTGGTTCGCCAAACAAATATCCAAAGATAGTTCATTTGGTGTTATATTCGAAAAATCCGGAATATGATGAGATGCTTGAAATTACGCGCGAATACTATCGACTATTTTCAAACGTATATACTTTATATTATTGTTTTTGTCCAGATTTGGAAACAGAATATGAACTGAACGAAAAAGAAAACATATTATACATTCAAGGAACCGAGACAATCATTCCGGGAATATTGGACAAAACGGTCAAAGCGTTTCAATATGTATTCGAACATTTTCCAGATATGGATTATGTTCTGCGAACGAACATCAGCACGATAGTCAATTTGTTTTATTTAAGCAGTATACTACAACAAACGGAACTAAAATATGGTAGCAGTCATAACTTAATAATTCCACTTGGCTATATAGATCCATATTGCGGAATAAACGACGATAGGTATGTTGGTCTGGAATATCCATCAGGAACTGCCATTATTCTACATAAAATGATTGTCCAAAAAATACTGAGCAATATTCAACAAAACGATTACAATGTGATAGATGATGTAGCGATTGGCCATTGTATCCGTAAGATATTTCCAGATATGCCACTTATTCATTTTTCCAAATATTATAAATGTGTTCATCCAAACAATATGGACACAATGGATTATTCGCAAATTATGTTTTATCGAAATAAAAACGGCGACCGTTATTCCGACATACAAAATATGAAGACCATCATCACTAAACTCACGCGTGTCGATTTGTGTCAAAAAATGATATCTTCTTATCGGATTGGAGACCTTATCCTTGTTCAACTGACACCCGAAGAAAAACAAGAAATAGTGGAAGATTTCCCCGGTTCCATCGCCACGCAATTTATTTTGTCTGAAACCGAAAATATGTCTGTTGCGGATAAAATACAAAGCATTTCAAAAATAGTAGATACTTATATTGAAACACATGTAAATCAACTCCCTGCGGATATTTCACAAAGCACCGTTATTCATTTGAGACTTGGCGACGTTATTCAAGGAAACACCTACCACGAAAAAAGTAAACGTCCAATAGAACTAAGTAAACTCGCCAATATGCTGGAAGGAAATCAACAAAAAAAATACGTCATTGGAAACATATTTTTTGCGAAACCGTCTTCCACAAACTATTCAGAATGTATAACAGCCTCCAACACTTATTTGCGATCTGTATTACAAGAACTAGGCGCTGAACATTATGACAGTAAAAACGCCGATTTAGATTTATGTTGTGCGGTAAAATGCGATACGTTTATTCAAGGTCGAGGATATTACAGCCAATTAATCAGTGAAATACGTAATTGCCCGCCGAGTAAAATTTCTTCCTATATAACAGTATGATGAATACAAAACAATTATTAGCATCACCCCTCTGGATTATTCCTCTACCCCTCTTGATCGGAATGTTTTTAGGACAAATGGGCAAGCTCGACCCATGGTATCAAACTCTGCGCAAACCGTTCCTCCAACCCCCCAAAATCGTGTTCCCCATTGCGTGGACGATTTTGTATTTGTTGATTGGGGCATCCTATTATAGAGTACTCATCAAAGCCAAACTCTCTTCGTATGCGCATCCGCTTATCTACGCAATGGTCGGACATTTGCTCATCAATTACAGCTACACCCCCGCCTTCTTCCGATACAAACAAATCCTCCTTTCCGCCATCATTTGTTTGGCGACACTCATTACTGCGGTATATTTGTATTGGACATTTCAGAAATACGATACTTCTGGTTGGGCGAGTTGGCTACTAGTTCCCTATTTGGGTTGGCTGACATTCGCTAATTATTTGGCGTGGTCGATTGTTTGGCTGAATAGGTAATCGGTACATATCTTCTCCCAAATTCTAAAAAAATTACCCCAGTTGGGGGAGAATACACGCAATATGATTTGTGCGAAAAAAACGTAAAAATCATATCATTTTGTATCATATAACGCATGTATGTATATAGCACCTCCCTATAAACCATCTATCACCTATGTTACCGCGTATTATTCCCTCAAAGAAACACCACATTATACACAACACCATCCGGAAGACTGGGCGTTGGAACACATTTGCGGTCTTTTAAAAACGGGAATACAATTGTGTTTGTATGTTTCGGGAGAAACCAAATACGATTTCCTGTTTCGTCGTTGGGAATGTGATTACCCCCATTTCCGATTAATGCCTTATCGAGTGGAATACGCCGATACGTGGATACACAAAGAATGTGTCAAGGCCCCCGAACTCCATCTCCCGGATGGTCGGAACGTCGACAAAGATACATACGAATATCTGGTGTATACGCACGCCCGGGTGGAATTGTTGGAAGACGCCATTTCGGAGAACCCATGGAATTCTACCCATTTCGCCTGGTTGGATTTTAATTTAGCGAGTTTGTTTCAGAAACCGGAAACGTTGGATTTATTGGCCACTTTAGGAAAACGGCAATATGCCCCGCGTGTACTCGCTATGCCCGGGTGTTGGGAGAAATACAACGAGCAGACCATCCAAACCATAACCACGGCTATCCATTGGCGATTTTGCGGGTCTTTCTTTTTCGGCGATGTGGACTCGTTGTTGGAGTTTGCGGAAAACGTCCGGCAATATTTCCCCCAGTTTTTGCGCGAATACAAGACGCTGACGTGGGAAGTCAATTTCTGGGCGTGGATGGAGTATGCGCGGGACTGGAAACCCGATTGGTATCGCGGCGACCACAACGACGCCATCCTATACATGTCGGCGGATATGTATACCACCGCACTGTCTCCCCATATCCGGCGCAGACAAACATACGAATATGAACGCATTCACCCGTATTACCCCAGTTCGGCGTCGTATTTGTGTTTCCACGGTCTCCACCTGCTCAATACACGGTATGTCAATTACTGGATGTACCCCAACGGATATTACCTGTTTCATAACCCGAACAGTATCATAGAGAACAAAAACGTGTTGTCTATTTTGGACCCCAATACCCTCATTCCGGTCAATTATATGGAAATGCATCCAGTATATTTAGATGAAAAAGGGAGAAATTTAGAACCGTATCAAATGGAAAAACCCGCGTTCTCGGAAGGTTTAGAAGATATTCGTCTGTTTCAGAACGGCAAGCGCGTGCGATTTATCGCGACTAATGTTCATTTGTCGCCAACGGGACGAAATCGGATGATCGTGGGAACGTATAATATTGAACAGCGGATATACCAGGATTGTGTAATCGTCCATCCTCCCAACCCGGAGTCGTGGTGCGAAAAGAACTGGATACCACTGGTGGATGCGAAGGGCGAGGAATGGTTCGTGTATCGCTGGATGCCGATGGAATTGGGGCAAATCGATGGGGAGACACATCGTTTAGAGATTACGCGGAGTTTTGAAGTGAAGACGCCGTTATTTAGCAAAGTGAGGGGGTCGAGTACATTTGTGGAATGGATTGACCGGGATTATTTAGTGGGGGTCGTTCATTTTAGCGAGGAACATACGCCGCGACATTATTATCATATGTTGGTGTTGCTGGAGAAGGAGACGTTCCGTCCGGTAAAGTATACGAATACATTCTATTTTGAGAAATTGTCGATCGAATTTAGCGTAGGAATGGTGGTACGGGGAGATGAATATGGATTTTGGATATCACAGTTTGATAGGGATCCGCTGTTCCTTACGGTGGGAGTAGAGAGTTTGCCGTTTGTGTTTTGTGTCTAATAGAAAAGGTGTAAAATTATATATAGACGTTTTATATATTATTATGGCATCAACCACAGTATCCATAACGGGAAGAGATAAACAAATGAGGGTAACAACTATAATACCGCTAGATAAATTACCATTGGATGAAGGCGAAGCGAATAACGTCTTTAAAAGTAGAGTTTCAACCGCGGATTCTAAAATCGAAGTGTCTGCGGATGATGGCACCACGTGGCGAGATGCAATTATTCCTCCTCCTGCTCTTAGTTCTAATGCTGCTCCTGATGCTAATGGTGCTAATGGTGCGTCCGGCGGAGACGGTTTAGGCAGGTTATTACGCAATCTACGTCTATCGAAACCAACTAAAAAAACAAGATGCCATAGAAAACAAAACAAAAAATCAAGAAAACAACGAAGCTAAAAACGACCCAAATGAAAATGGTAGTATATATTTTAGAGCCGTCATTCCAGTCTATTCATATAGAATAAAAATCTATATGAATGTGCATATGGTTATTCATTAACGTCTATTCTCCAGGGTGAAAACCCTGGAGTATAGCGTATATGCTATGATTCCATTTCTGTTAAGCAGTTGATGTTCTTAAAAAACATCAACGCGCATATGCGCGTTGTCGGTTTATGACCGACAATCGCTTGGCCTCCCGGGGCACAGAAATGGAGAATAGACATTAAGAGAAAGGTATAGAAATAAATTTAATAGCATAGTGTAATATCAAATGCCGGATTTTTTTTCTTCACAAAACATTGGGTTGGAATTTGAAGAAAATGATTTTGATCTTATGTTTCCAAACGAAAAATCGTTTCATTTTGTGTATATTTATAAAAAGGTATTATTGAAAAAAGACAAAACAATAAATATCATAGAAGACAATGACCAAGTAAATGTTTGTTATAAACCAACGGTTGAGTTGTTCAAACACACAAAATACAAGTTTTATGCGATTAATAAAACCCCACATAATTTAAAAGATCAAGATACACCCATTTACACTGAAAACACATTTTATAAAAAAGAAACACCAACCGCGTTGAAATATAATAAATTAAAAGAAATTAAAACAGATTTAGAACTAAAATGGACACTAAATGAAACAGATTTTTTACCCGAATTTGATACATATTCTGAAAAGCACAACTTATTTGAACAAAATGAATTCATTGAATTGTATTCGTATTTTACACTCAAGATAAAAAAGGAACCAAGACAAAATCAAATCATTAAAGTTATACGAGATAATCCCAATGTATATTTAACAAATATATTTCCGACGAAAACACCGGATAGATATGTTGGAATAGAAAATGATCAAGAAGAATTGCGTGTAGTAGATGAGGAAATGCCTTTAGTCAAACAAGTTAACCAAATACTACCTAAAAAACCACTTAGACCATTTAGAGAACAACTCACTCCTGCTGACGACGACGAGACGGTCGTTTCATCGAAACCACCCAAAGCTCAAAGTTTAAATGAGAGCGACCCAGTTATTTTGTTATTAAAAAATAAATTAATATCCAAATCAGATAAAAATAAAATAGATACAGAATTATTAGATAAAATACAAAGAAAAGATTTAGATTACTTCGATGACATTCTACACATTATTCATTATTTGATTGTATCTGATAAATTGCGTTATATATTAAACGAAAATAAAGACAAAGACGCAGATAGTTTCAAACCCATTTTAAAAGATTTTTATTTAAAGCACATCAAGGATACTTTTATAGAAATATCCTCAAACACTACCGAATTAAAAGTTGACGCTAATATCAAACCCCGAATAGAACGAATTATTCAGAATTTTACCGATGATATAATAACCAATACAATAAACGACAAAATAAACAATATAATGGATAACGAAGGTGATAAGGAAATGTTATATAATTTCCTTGATATATTATACATAACATTAAAACCAGATTATATACTCGATTTATATAAAGAATTAACGAAGAGAATTAAACATATAAAAAATATAACAGATGATTTATTAAAGAAAGCATTTATCGACGAATTAAATGAAATCAATAGATATTTTTATGAGGAAAGTGATTTTAGTTTCAGTGATAATGAAACATTGAAGAATAGAATAATTAAAGCTCAGAATATAGCTATCAAAAACACATAATCTAAACATAAAAATATACAAACAATACTGTATGATTATTTTTCTAGAATTATTATTCTAGAAAAATGCGTATCTACTTGACGTTTTACACAATAATAACAGGTCTCTAATTTACGTGGGTAATTTACTGTTTTTAGCAGATACTGGGCGAGATTTAGCAGTTCCTGGACGTGCTTGACGTTTAGCAGTTCCTGGACGTTTAGCAGTTCCTGGACGGGACACATAATTAATAATTTCTACAGTTTGTATATTTTTAACATATATAATTTTTTCTTCTTTTCTGAGAAGAAATCTACTGGCTATTGCTTGTTGAATATTTTGTATATTTGTCTCTAGGTTCGTTTTATTTGTTTTTTTAATAAAAATTTGTTTTATTGTTTGGTTGGTAGTTTTGTTGTATAGATTTACATCCAACAGGTTTATGGTTGACGACAATATAGTATTTATATCTGGCGATACGGTGTTCGATAACACGGGTTTGGTGTTGCCGTAAATATCTATTGTTCTACGGGCTTTTATATCATTATATAAATAAAGTTGTATAGTATTTAATTTTTCTTTTATATGATTATCTACTTTATTCTTATACTCTGTTGTTTTTACTTGGTCATAATACACATAAATAAATAAATAAATGATAGATTGTTCAACCTTGCGTATTTCGTCGTTAGAAATTGTATTATTTATAGAAAGTGTATCAAGTGTATTATAATAATAACTTAATATGTCTTGTTTTTTAAGAACATCATCTTGAATAAGTCTCAATAGGTATTTAATTTGCTCATTTATAACATAAAGCGGATAACGCCGTTTTGACAATCGTTGAATGTCTATAAATGTAAAGTTATCTTCTACTTTTTTAAAAATAAAATAAACAGCTTCAAACCCGTTGAACTTATTCATATCTTTTATTTCAAATTCTTTCAAATCCTTTTTTTGGGATTGGATTGTAGCGCCGTCTTTTTCTGTAATATTGACATAATATTTTTTATAGTCAAAATCCAATTTATTTATACTTTGTTTAATGTGATTATCTATATTTTTATGCACATTTACGTCAGAGCCATATGGAATAACATCAATAAACTGTTCATCTATTTTACCATAATAACGATAATCGTTATTATTCTCACGGATTGTAAGTGTATGACCATTTAAAATATCGGAAACACCGATTAGTTCAGAAATGTAATTCGTTTGGTCTTGGCTCGTTTGGTCTTGGTTCGTTTTTTCATTTTTTTTCGTTTCATTTTTTTTCGATTTCGGTTTCATATGTTCTTTCATTTTATCAATACTGAACGGAACATATACTGCGAAATGATGATCGATAGGTATCTTATCCAGATATTTCAATAAAAATTTAAAAAAAAAATTATTGTTGATTGTGTATTTTAAATGGTTTACGGTATTCTCCAGTAATTGTTTTTGATAATCCGCCATATAGTGTATTTATAGAGAATAAAGTATATGCGTATTTTTTTTACAATAAAATTTATATGTGCTTTTCCTAATAAGTATATGCCTATTATTATAGAATAAAATTCTATAGGAATAAACTATAATGTCAGCAGATAATACAAATGCGAGTTTAGATAATAAAATAGATTTTTATACTGTGTTCCCAGAATTAATAAATAAATTATATGGGGGTGTAAAACTGAAGTATCTTGTTAAACTGGATTTAAACGACGGTATCAAATATTTTTTCAAGGTGTTAAAGCAAAACCAAATGGTAGAAATAAATATACATCCTGCGATAAATAGCATAAACAATATTCAAATTATCCCTTCCACCACTATTGAAGCCACCCCTTCATTCATTTCCGATAAAATACAGTTATCCACTTCCACATCGTTGGATAAAAAACCAATATTAGACCACGCTAACCGTCTATTAAATAACATCATCCTTCAATCGGTTAACAATATTAACGTTTCTCCCATAACCAATAAATATAAAAGCATTGATATTCAACCACAAACAACCATTGAAGTCAACCATAACGATTTACCAACTCCAACTATTGTTCCAAATACAAATATCAATATCCAGCCCCTATATGACCACCATATTAATACCGCTAAACTAATCGATTTTTCAACGCAAAACACAGTTGATACTTCTACTGTATTGGATACGCTCCAAAATATACATATTGAGCCAGAAACAAAAGTAGATGTTTCTGAATTAACTACTAAAGCTCAACAATTCTTAGGCCAAATTGTCATTAACCAAGCTATTACATTAGATATCCATAACCAAGACATCATCAAACCGATTTTAGACACAGTTCAAATACAACCACAATCTACTTTAGAAGTTTCACCTTCAGATATTCCCATTCCTGTCCTAGTTCCACAGACTAAAATAGATATGGCCCCTTTACAGAAACATCATCGTGATAATCTAGGCAATATTATACTCAATATTTCTAATCAAACCGCCCTAGGCGTTTCTCCTTTATTAGAAACTCACCAAGCAAACGTCCAAAACATACATATTAATGGAACCACGGAGATTGACATAGAACCGACCAAATCAGCTACAGATAATATCCAAATACAACCTGGACTGTCTTTAGACGTTGCTACGTCTATACCTGATGGATTAGCTCTCATTCCAAAAACCGATTTAGATGTATCCGCCGTATTAGAAAATATAACAGAAAATACAGTGCTTTCTCCCTATGTTGAAATAGATATTGACCCGTTGCGAAGTAAACACGAGAGTGATGTCGAAAATATTAACCTTCAACTCACCAATTCTTATAATATTGACATTACTTCTTTATCGGATGCGCACCAAACCCAACTAAATCAATTGGTTATAGATGGAACCACAAACTTGGATATTGATCCTGCGAAACAATTAATAGACAATATACAGATATCGCCTACTGTATCGGTTGAAGTAGAACATTCTATTCCGAAAATCGAATTGATACCCGAAACGAGTTTAGATATATCTCCTGTGCTAGCCGAAACCGTAAACCGTGTCCATCTTTCTCCCTCTACAAAAATAGATTTAGACCCATTACAAGAAAAACACAAGAGTGATGTTAACAATATTCAAGTACAGGTTGTGCAATCTCAGAATATTGACATTTCCCAGTTATTAGGTACTCACCGAACCCGCCTAAATGGATTAGATATAACAGGAACTACTGATTTAGATATGGATACAGTAAAAACTGTAGCGGACAATATACAAATACAGCCGACTGCGACAATTGATATAGAACATTCTATTCCGAAAATCGAATTGCTACCCGAAACGAGTTTAGATGTATCTCCTGTGCTAGACGAAACTGTAAACCGTGTCCATCTTTCTCCCTCTACAGAAATAAATTTAGACCCATTACAAGAAAAACACAAGAGTGATGTTAAAGGCATTGAAATACATACTGACCAAGAAAAAGATATGAATATCGGGGAATTAATTGATCATAACAAGGAAAAATTGGACAGTATTACGTTGTTTCCTCAAACGGAACTAGACACACTCCCCGTAATAGAACATGTTTCAAAAATAGAATTAATGCCAATAACTAACATTGATATCGGTAATTTAACGAAAAAACAAGAGACGTTCATAAACGATATCCAAGTACACCCAATTCAAAGTACGGAACTAGATATCAGCGACTTATATGCGAAACACAAAGAATACCAAAACGCAATAACATTAAACACACATAGTATAGTCGATTTGGGAAAAAATACGGTGTTAGATAAAATTGTTCTTGTTCCTTCCGCCAAAATAAACATTGATGACCTATATCAAAAACATGTTTCCAACCTTCGGTCTACATTAATAAACGTAAATGCCCAAATAAATGTGGCTTCGCTGATTGACAAAGCAATAAAACAAATACATTTAAAACCGGAAACTCAAATTGACGTGGATTATTTACAGAGTACACATACAAATAACATCATCAACAACATATCGGTATCACCTGAACCTATTCATTTACTTTTGCGCTATGACATAAAAGAACGTACCACTAAAGCGTTGAGTGGTATTAATACCCAACAAGATGTAGATGAGTACACTAACAATAACAGTATGAATAATAAGATTGAGCTAAATAGAGAAATAAATTTAGAAAGTGTGCAAGATCAAGATTATTTAAACGAGATATATAATTTATTACAAACGAGTGTGTTTGCTAATCCTTCTATAATTGATGGAAACGATGTTATTATTCATTTGACGTTTACTAGCATAGAAAATATGAATAAATCTATACACACACTTAATAGCGTATATACAAGAATACCCGTATCAAATCAAGGTACCCAGTCTGAATTAGCAAAGGGTCTTAAAACGGTGGATGTATCTAAACTAATAAATCATAGCAAACGAACGTTGTCTAAGATTAAAATTATTCCGAATATGAACATTTTACATATTTATTCATTACCTATTAAAGACAGATATCGTTATATTCAAGAATTAAATGATAACCAACTAACAAACGTCATCAATAATTATGACGAAAACAATGACATCATTTTTATAGCGAATAGAAAAGGAAAAATATTTGATAATAATACGTTCCGAGATTTAATGGGAGAAATAAACGATAGTTCTCTGTTAAACATTACGAGAATGAAACTATTTGGTGATAATTACGATAGCACAAAGTTCTTTGACATTTTGGACCCATTAAAATATGGCAGACTTCTGAGAGATTATTCTAATAAAGATATTGACAATTATATTGGAAAGTTATTCAATATGTCAGTCCCGATTATACCTTCTACACTTGGAATAGATACATATAAACAAAAGCTCAAATACCTGTACGATAAGAGTTGGAATATTCATTCAATAGATAAAAACATAATAAAAACAACATCTTAGCGAAATAAATGTCTATTCTCCATTTCTGTATGCTTATGAAGAAATGGAGAATTAGCAAATGTCTTTCCATACAATTCACATCTGGATAATAGACATGACTATCTGTTGTATTTTGTATCATTATATCATATATGCTCGTTTTTAACCGACGAAAAATAACTCTTAACCCAAACTATAACCCCAATGATAATACGTACATATATTCAGTTTCAAAATCATTATTGACCAAAGATAAATATAATAATTTTAAGCTAGAGAACCCAACAGAAGTTGCGCTTATATTGAACGACAACAACAGAAAATTATCAGATATTAGCGACGTAATCGATACGAAAATACAAAATGATTTAAATAAAATTATTGGAACAGATGAATTCAACTCCACTAAAAAAGAAATAGATAGTGTTCTAGATGTAATAAAAGGCGGTTCTTCAGTCAAATTACCACATTCCAAATTACCCCATTCCGCAACTCGTAGAATAAACAAACGTGCGAACATAACACGCAAAACACCCCAAAGAATTCGTAAAAAAAGAAACACAACATATAGACGTTGATGTTGATGTTGCCAATCATCGTACAAATGTGTATTCTCAATTATTTGACGTACCTGAGCATTATAAAAACGAGTTCTGACAATTCGTCTCATTTTTCCCTCCAGCGATTGTTATAGTTGTGTATTTACGAAATCCAAAATCTGTTGTATCCAGCGTTTCGCCACTTCATCCGTTCCATCATATACCACATCCGTACTAACATCCAATTTCATTACCTGTTCCGGGTTCGCATATTCCTTCAATAGCCAATCATCATAATATTTCCGACATTTCTCCAAATATTCCAACGGGATATTGCTCTCCCCATCGCGTTGGCGGCGACGAATGCGTTCCAAGCATCGCGCGGGTTCGGCCATCAAATACACGATCCCATCAGTCGCATATTCCTTGGCGGTATCGTCATACAGCCATTTATACACACTATATTGTAAGTGTTCAATCATCTGATCATCAAATAACATTTTCGCAAATATTTGATGATCCGCTTCTAGCGACCGCTCGCAGACAATGACGTCGCACCCCGGATTTTCCTGTATCGTTCTTCGCAAAATAGACAGCCGTGTTGTATACGCCATCATTTGGAACGGAAACGCATACTTTTTCGCATCCGCGTAATATTTCGACAAAATGGTTTCTCCCTTTTCATCGGTAATTGTACTCCAAATATCTACCGGTTCAGGCATAAACACCGCACGTATTCCTTTTTCCGCAAACGCAGTTCGCAAATGTTCCAAAATAGTGGATTTGCCAGCTCCGATATTTCCTTCAATCGCCACAATCGCGGGGCGGGCGCGGGGTTGAGTATTCGAGTTATCAAGAGCGTTCATTGTATTCGGCAGACGAGTTATTGTTATTGTGGATTGTTGTTGATTAGTTCTGTTTGTTTTAGTATAACACATTTCCTCCAATGTCAAATCTATTTCAATTTTTTATCCTAAAATCTCCAAATAATCTCCCCAATCGATTTGATACAAATCGCACATTCGCAACAATCGCGCAGGGAGAAACACGTATTCTGCTAATTCGCGACTTAATTCTCGTATATTATTTCGCATTGTTTCATAATCATACGACAACAACAAATGAAGCGCGTTGGGGTTCATCCATAAATCGGGGTGCGATATTGACCCCCACATTCGTTCTATAATATGTAAAGCATTAGGGTTTATCGCAATGCCTACACAATGTATTTTGTCGGGGTATTTTTCCAATAAACGTACCGCAGACGGGTTTTGCGACAAATAAAACTCGTCCGCTTTTTCTATATTTTGTTCCAACCATTCAATCGCGCGTGGATGTGTATTGGCGGAAAGCATCATCCAATTAATTTTCTCCCAATTTTGTTCTAATAAATCAATCGCATTCGGATTTCGGGAGAGCGAAGGCCAGTGTATGTGTTGCGGATATTTCTTCAAAATGTCAATGGCGCTGGGGTTTTCCGATAATGTGCGCCAATCTATTTTCTCAATATTCGTCTGTAATAATGCAATCGCTCGATGGCTCATGTTGCCCGATAGCCCCTGCCAGCATATTAAATGCGGGTTCCGTTGTAGCAACGCAACTACACTGGGGTTCATAGACAACCCATATTTATACCAACTCACCCTCCGTAAAAAATGCCGGATTAAATGGTCAGCGTTTTCGTTAGAACCCAACATTTCAAACACAATATGCTGTGTATTTCGTTCCAATAACGGTAGAGCACGCGGATTGTAAGAAAGACGATGCCAATCCAAATCCTGTATTCTACTAAAGGAATATTCGGGACAAAACATGCGTGTACTGATATGTGCGTGTGGTTTTTATATTATTTCCAGGGGCATCGAATTGTCCGTTGTCCATTGCGCATACTACGCGGTATTTGCGATATAGGGATATTTCTCCCAAAAAATATGCCAGGTCCACTCCAAACAACGACCGGTAATATAACTATGCGCATCTGTGGTCGTTATCCAATCATACAATTCCTGATAAAACGACAACGGCAACACCAAAATGCGCGATTTGTGGACCAAAAATTGCGCGGACCCGCGATAGCCCCGCGTCCAATCCGGATTGGGCAAGCTTGCTAAAGGAATATACTTGTCTATATACGCATAATACCATTCCAACACAAAAGGATACCATTTGTTCTCAAAAATGCTTCCTAAAACACATCGGTCATTGATATTGTAATATTTCTCCCCACTTTCCACCGCTTCCACAAATTTATCCACCACACTGCCCGAATGATGCCAAGCAAATTCGTCGTCGTGTACAAAAAAAGTAAAATCCGGCAAACAATCGTAATGGTCAATAATGTATTTCAAATACACCGATGCCTCGTTCCCCTTATTCACCGGGATGTTGTATGGATTGTCCGGATTTTCTTTATCATATACCAACACTCGGGAGACATTCCAAAGACGCGCGGTCCAATCAGTATTCTTATTATATCGTGAAACACAAGCGTAGATGGTTGTATTCGCATTATGTAAGGAAACGGGAGGCGGGATTAGCTGTTTCAAAGATAATATACGAAGTTGTAATACAGGCATATTGGTTTTATATTGAAACAAACTTAATACACGTACAATATGTCGTATAGATATTATGTCTTGTTCTTGCCGTAGTTGTTTATTCCAGTAAATGATGTATTCCGCATAATTTATATCGGACAATTGTATTCTATCCCCTTCCATAATATGACACCCAAAACACACAAAAAACGTATTGGGTAAATATTTGTTTATTAGTCGTCCGGTAGCAACATCTGCTGCTACAGTGTAATCTATTTTGTGTAATAATGCGACGAATTTACGAAAAAAATCCATACGAAATACAATCATTACACCAAACGGATAAATGGTGTCTTCATACCGATTATTATCTATACCCGACGGAATATCGCGATAAGAAGAATATAAAACAGATGCCTTTGCCCCACCGTATTCCATCGGATATTGTTCTAAAACAGAAGTTAAAAATGCCAAATTCAATACAGTACTCACATTGGTCCGAACCACAAAATGATAATTGTCAAAGTGTTCCGCAATATACTTATAAGCTAAAACCGTTTTCTCTAACATGCCCGGTATTATGTTTTCCGTTCCACGAATATACAGTATATCTGTTTCCGTGTCCAGAACATAGTCTGCCTCTTGTTTCTCCCGAAAACAGTAATAGAATACACGAACATGGGAGAATTGTTTATAATACCATCGCGTCGCCTGATACATCTCGGCATATTCTGGACTTTCTGAATATAATACACATACCAATATTTGAAGGGTCATATATATATCTATATTACTGCATACTCCAAATATTATTATTTTGTTTACGACACAACATTTATTTCTCCCTTTTGGGAGATAAAATAAAACCCCGAAAAGAACATAAATGGGATATTATTCATACAAATAGCAATTATCTGTTAATTATATTATTTAGGAAAGAATGGCCGAACACACCGAACAGCTATTATGTGAGGATGATAACCGCTATGTCATGTTCCCGATATGCCACGACGACATTTGGAAAATGTATAAGAAACAAGTGGACTCCTTCTGGCGCCCCGAAGAGGTGGATTTGTCAAAAGACCTGGTGGATTGGGCGAAGCTGACCCCGGATGAAAAGTATTTCATTTCAATGGTGTTGGCTTTTTTCGCCGCCTCCGACGGGATTGTCATGGAGAACTTGGCGATGCGGTTTATGAAAGATGTCCAAATCTCCGAAGCGCGAGCCTTTTATGGTTTCCAAATTGCGATGGAGAATATTCATTCGGAACAATACTCGCTGCTGATAGATACCTATATCCAAGATTCACAAGAAAAAACGAAACTGTTTGCGGGCATCCAGAATTATCCGTGTATTGCTAAAAAGGCGGAATGGGCGAAAAAATGGATACACGACCATCGGAGTTCGTTCGCTTCGCGTTTAGTGGCGTTTGCGTGTGTGGAGGGCATCTTCTTTTCCGGTTCATTCTGTAGTATTTATTGGTTGAAAAAACGCGGGTTGATGCCTGGGTTAACGTTGTCCAACGAGTTCATATCTCGCGACGAAGCGCTACATACGGAATTCGCCATTTTGTTGTATTCGAAACTCGCTAAAAAACTGGGTAAGAAAAGAATACAGGAAATTATTATGGAAGCCGTGGAAATCGAAAAGGAGTTTATCACCGAAGCTCTCCCATGTCGTCTCATTGGAATGAATGCCCATTTGATGACACAGTATATTGAGTTTGTGGCGGACCGGCTAGTGGTTCAGTTGGGCTATGAGAAAATATACAAGACGGCGAACCCTTTCGATTTCATGGAGTTGATTAGTGTGGAAAAAAAGGTGAACTTTTTTGAACATACCAATTCAGAATATGCGTTGGCAAACAAAGTGTTGGATGAAGATGTGTTTAATTTTAGTGCGAGTTTTTAGATTTTTGTTTTTGTTTTTATTTTGTTCTTGTATGTCGGTTGTCTTACCTGGAGTTTCATATAGTATGTATGAATAGTACTCATACTATATGAAAATAGATGTCGTCAGTGTCGAGATATTCACCTGTTTCGTATTCATATATGCCCATTTGAATACAATATCTCCCAATGTCTTCCACGTATTCTATGCGAATACTCTTATACATATAATCGCGTCGCTTGAATATTTGGCCCACCCATAGTTCTACCCTACCGTTTTCAATCTTCGGTATATCTGCTAAAACTTGGTAAATAGGCAAATGCTTTTTCAGCGAACGCATGTACATTCCGTGGCGGAACTTGTATCCCGCATACTCCATAATCATAATCTCGTTCGGTTCAGGGAAAGTTATCAGTTGGTTCATATTGTCGTTGCTGTTTTTGTATGTTGTTGTTGACAAATCAACAATTTGAATTTCAATTTTATAACAATCCATAATGTTCATAACGTTCATAAAAAACAAATTACAATTACAAAACAAAACATATTCAAAACAGAACAAAACAAAACAAATTCAAAACAAAGGGCATTTCCGGAGTTCCGTACGGATTTGTGTATCCGGCTTCAAAATATAAATACAAGGGTTCATTTCTCCCCCTAAAACGTTCGTGTTCTTGATATCTTGTGTCAGCTCTCTCCACATTTGGACGGAAATCCCAGTCAAAGGGAACCAAATGTCAATCGGGATATGGTAATACTGGTCTTTCAACGACGACATCAGTTTTACGTTGTTCCGGCAGTCTTCAAACAAACGCGTAGAATGAATATACGAATACAACTTCGCCACGTCTTTTTCTCCTAAAATACGAATAATCATCTTACCTATGGGGCTCACTTCGGGTTTCGGTTTGCGCACAGACACGTTGGGGTCTAGTGTGTTTGCTACGCGTGGAACACGAACAGTTATATTGGTGTCTAACTGTTTCGGCAATTTCGGCTCATTCCGTTTATTACGAATTGTAATATTAGCAGGAAGAACAAAATCGTCGTCGTTCTCCTCTTCTTCGTCCGCATAAATAATGTCGTTTAGTACGGTGGATGCGCGCAGTGGCGGAAACTCGCGTACATGACCAATACTCGACTGGAATGTTGCTGTTTCTGCTTCGACGCCCGCATTATCATTGTAAATATGGAACGCAGGATGTTGGCGTGAACCGGCGAAAATAGGAAAACGGCGTGGTTGAACAAAAGAAGATTGCATTTTCAGGTGTGTTCGGTTTGAGTTTAGGGGTTAGGGTTTGTTAATATTACTTTATTAGGCTTGTCTTTCGGGTTCTTTAGGAAAAAGTATTTCAATTTTATTGGATACAAATGCGCCAAGCCAAACGACATAAAAAATTACAATTACAAGACAAAACAAGACAAAACAAGACAAACTAGCTTACCAATATCAAATCAAATCAAATCAAAATCAAAATCATTTATAGAATAGAACACATGTCCGGGTCTGGCTTCAACACATACACGTGTGGCTCATACTTTTCGCCGTGTATTGTCAAGTGTCTCATTCCGTGTGTTTCGTGTTTCCACAATTCAACGGAAATACCCGTAATTTGAAACCACACTTCATGTGGAATGTGATAATATTTATCTCCCAACAAATTCAACATTTTCACGTTATTTCGAAACGCTTCGAACAAACGCGTAGACCGAAGATAATAATATACATTCTTTATCATCTTCGCACTCTTTTCCTTTTGTATCAAATACAAAATCGTCCTCCCTATACTGCTGATACCCGGGTATTGCTCGAGCGTGTGTTCGTTTGCGTTGGAATTCGCGCCCGCAAATTCATCACACAATGAAACGCGGTGAACCGAAAATTCGCTAAATTCCTCCAACTCACTAAATTCGGAATATACCGAATGAGATTTAGGAGGAACAACGTCAAAGAATTCATCCAATCCGAAATCGGAATATACCGAATTGGATTTAGGAACGAAGTCGCTAAACTCATCCAGTTCAGTATACAACGATTGTTCAGGAGTAATGATGTTTAAATCATCCACATCCACATCCGCACTACCAACACAACCTTTCTCCTGAACCCGTTCGCGTGATACGGCCTTCATCTTTTTCGGTTTGGTCGCGACACGCATATTCGCATTTTTCTGTGTCGGAACTTTCGGCTTTCTCGGAACACAGTATTCAGCTGGTTTCGGAGGGATTGCGTTTTTCTTCTGACGAATGGGATATACGGGATTTATTTCCATCGCTCTCTGCTTAGAATAAGGCGATTTCGGTGGCTTTAAATGGTTTTTGTTCGGATGAACATCGTCTCCTCCCAATTTCGTTTTTTTCACGGAACGCATCGCATCGAGGATTTGTTTTTCCGGTTTCGGCGATTTCGTTTTCTTTCCGATACGCAACATGTTTTTCGGAAACGAATCGCAAGGAAGTCGAGGTTTCTTCACTCCGACACCCAAATCAGACGGTTTAGAATATACCAATTCTACATCGTCCGCATCATACACAGTATAAAAACTGCTCTGTTCAGACAATTCTGAACCAATTTCGCTGTCTAAACTATTTTTGCGGTCGCGCATTCTTAAAGTGTCCATAACATAATTGGTATTTTTGGAGTAGCGTTTCATTTTTTAATAAGTAGAGTAAAACAGAATATGTTGTTCGACACGGGTTCTAAAAGTATTTCAATTTTTTTAGCAACCAATATCAAATAAACAAAAAATAAAAAACAAATCAAAATATTCAAAATGTCTCTCTCCCAATCAACAATCTTTCCATTTGTTTTGATGATTTTTTCCTAAACGCCGTTGTCTATGTTTTTCCTGTTCTTGTTCATATTCGTTCCACCATTGTTCCCATTTTAGTTGTTCTTCATCGGGAGAAAACGTCATATTCTCTGATACCATGGATAACAGTATTTGTATCCAACAAACGCCTTTTTCCGCCCACATGAAACGCGTTTCCGCAGAAATACGAAACAATACGTCAATACAAGAACGTTGGAAAAGTGGCGCCACACATTCTATAGAACAATCTCCAAATGTAGATACAGTATTTATTTTTTGAACATACTTGGGGAGAATAATTCGTAATTGGTTAAATAATGCGGTTTCCATTTCCAACAAATCTTCGTATTTTCCATTCTCCCATTGGGTCATTTCTAAACAAGAACTACACAACATATTTCCGACAAATCCATTCTCTTTAGCCAATTGTTGAGAAACCAAATAGGGAGAAATCCATTTTCGCATCGTTTCCGCGGTTTCTGTTTCATCTAACTTACATCTATTATCCACTATTTCCTTTAATGCTTCCGGCGAAATCGCAACTGTATTCGGTTCTGATAACAACGACGAACCATTTGGAGACAAGAGTGAAACACGATAAATCGACGGTTCATCGCACCATTCTGTCGAACAAATGCGTTTACTAATCGCAATTATCAATTTACTTTCCGCATCTCCCGTATCTAATAAAACAAACGGACGTTTCCGGTCATACTGTTCACGCAACCATCGTTCCATCCACGAATATAGTGTATCATATAACAATCGCAATGTTTGTAGGTCTCGTTCGGAAACGGTCTCATCTATTTGTTTTCCTAAATAGGGAGAAATAGGTAAAGTATAATACGTATGTTGCGAATGGTATTTCCATTTAGGCGAAGCTCCAAATGCTAAATGATATTCCATATAGGTTCCACAAGGAACCGACTGTATCGTTAAATTGGAACATTTCTCCCGAATGGTCTCTAAATAATATGCGTGTTCGCTAAATACAAACGTATCGTATATTGCTGTATGTTGGAAAAGCGAAGAGACATTTAGCGTGCTAGCAGACGCATTCGGCAAAACGCCATAATATAATGGACGCGTTCCCAAATGGTTTTGTAAAACGTAAAATACACTACACGGATGATTAATATTATAATCCAACAGCATCATAGTATAATCGCCTTCTAGTCTTCGTGCCGTTTGCTCTATTCCGTATTTCAAATACAGGTGTATAACTGTTTCAATTTCAGTAGAAAAGGGAGAATTGGACCATTGTTTTAATTCATTTATATTGTGTATTCTCCCAAACAACACAATACATACATTGTATCGGTCGTCGTTAACATAGACGTAATTGGCGTTTTCAGAATAGGGAGAAACGAACATCCATTTGGTAGAAACTTCGGGTTGAATAAATTTGCTTTCAGGATACAAATTGTCCAATAAAAAGGGATGAAAGAAATGCGGATTTAACACAACAAACATTTTAGACAATCTCCCGAACGCGCGAGTTATTTATTGGAATGTGGGGAGATTGCTTTATGTTTGTTTACGTTATTCCCCCCAATAACAGCATACACGTGAAATAGAATAACAATAAAGTATCTGAAACATATATACTATGTCTGCTACTAATACGTTTCAATACCCCAATATCAATCTCCCTCCCATTGTTTATCAAAATGAGCTCAAGGGAGAAAAACTCGGATTTGCTCCCACCACTTCTGCCGATGCGTCAACGCCTTATTTGTTGGGACATTCTGTTTCTGCCCCTGCGCATGCGCGTCAAACTCCGCTGTCGTTTGTTCCAGGGGAAACAAACGGGGTATTGATACCGATGGAGGGAGACGTTTCTCATCCAAACAAACACGTGTTGACCGCTTCTGAATTCGTTTCTCCCACGAAAACCCAAGTGGTGGTTGCGCCGCCTTTGGCGGCGCCTGAGGCTCCATTGTCCCAAGAAGATTTTCACGAAATGGAACCAGCTAAAAAAGGATATACACCGATTACTCGCGTGGACGAAGAAGCGATGAAATTTTATGTGGCCGGAATAGGTGTGGTGAGTTTGTTGATACTATACAAAATAATGTATTAGAAAAATAGATAGCACATAGCATATGTCTTTCTTTACAGGGTTTTACCCTGGAGAATAGACATTAAAAAACGTCTATTCTCATAGAATTATATTTTATGAGAATTCATATATGTTCATACCATAATATCAGAGGGGTATCTATTTGGCAGAATACGATTTGCGTCGACGTGTTCGTTTGACTATTTTTGTTTTGCGTTTTGAAGTAGACGAATAATATTTTTTATTAAGCTTTACACGCCTAGAATAAACACGCTTTGATTGTTTTCTTGTTCGGGTTGAACCCGTTTTTTTACTGTAAGAGTTATACCCACCTGAACGTTTTGTAATTAGGGGGTCTTTTCCCCAGGTTGATGCTTTATTTGCTTCCGTTTCTGTGTGAACAATTATGTAATTATATACGTCTTTACTTGGATGATATTGATTGAAGTCTCGTATAAATTTGTTAACCTCGACATTGTTTTTTAATTTTTGTAATAAGTTTTCTTTTGATATATTTTTAGTGTTTCCGTATAACGATACATGCAATTTCATTGTGTTATCTGTAGTTGTTCCTGATACTACTTCTACATTTGTAATACTCGGTGTAGTTTCATATGGCTGTTGTGCGGTATTAGACAAAACATGTCCAAGTCGTTGTGGTTCAAGTCGTTGTGGTTCAAGTCGTTGTGGTTCAAGTCGTTGTGGTTCAAGTCGTTGTGGTTCAAGTCGTTGTGGTTCAAGTCGTTGTGGT
>Ga0078894_10000667_pt1 | contig 24461 bp, 23 predicted proteins | sample LauGreSu1BDMLBSD_2_FD_67506 | JGI IMG/M metagenome (GOLD analysis project Ga0078894, IMG submission 67506) | Freshwater lake microbial communities from Lake Michigan, USA - Su13.BD.MLB.SD (version 4) (version 4) | ecosystem: Environmental > Aquatic > Freshwater > Lake | place: Lake Michigan... | reverse complement strand
AAAATGAAAATATCTTCAATTCACCAAGAATTATTAAGCAGAGATTTTACATGCAATGCTTTATTGATGTCTATGGATTTAAAAAAAATTTACGATCCTTTAAGAAAGGGGATAAAAGCAATACATGCAAAAGAAATAGATACTTGCTTAGACCCCGAAATTACTTTAAGATTAGATCCGAATAGAATTATTAGAGCAATTTATTTATCCTCTAAATTAAATTTTAGATTGTCAAAAAGAGTTAAAAATTGGATTATTGCTAACAAAGAAATAATTTATCAAGTTAAACCCAAATACATTGTTGAAAAAATTAATAAAGCAATGAGATTTAATCAAGAAAATACTATTAAATTAATTAAAGAGCTAGAAATAGAGAACATTATTCCTTTAAATTATGTTAATTTTAAAGGAACATTATGAGTGATAGAACCGACTTAGACGTAAGACCTTATCCTAGCCCTGTTAGAAAGAATTATGATTATGGTGAGGGCTTTTATCATGGAAGCATGTCTAAACATAAAAGCGTTTCTGAATTTTTAAATAAAAGAAAAAAATTAAGAAAAAAGAAAAAAACTATAGCTTCACTAGTCATGGCAATAAACGCTTTCGCCCAACAAGTTTCAAAGTTATAATATGCCACAAGAAAAAGCAGATACCAGACTTCATTTGAAAGTCATTAGAGACAATGAACAAAAAACTTGTCCTTTTGGCTTTGAAATTCCTTTCGCTTGTAACAATGCAGGCAAATTAGTAAAATATTTAGACCCCGCTACATCTCAAGAAATAGCTGTTAAAAACTATCAAGTTTTACAAAAAAATAATCCTCAAGAAAAATGTTTTTATGCGGATAAAATCTTAGATAATAAAAATAAAGTAATATGTCAATTTCCAGAAGAAGAAAATAAAGTAGAAATTCCTACCGGTTCTCCTTTATATTATAAACCTATGAGTGGCACCACAATGACTGGATTAATGACGTTTCCATTAGGGTATTATAATGATAATTCTTTGGATAGAAATTATTATTATGGTTATTATTCTATTGAAAGTTTAAGCTCTGAAAAATCTTTTATAAGAGAAGAATTTAATAATGCTATTCTTAAATTATCTAATGCGCGTCAGATATATACAAATATAAAGAAAAACAGTCAATAATAACTAATAATTTATGATACAAAGCTTTTAAAAGGTAAACGAAATGGCTATTAAAATTGCTCAAAATTTAGATGGTATGTGGGTTTCTCCTGATGAATTTGAGGATATTGCAGATCTTAAAGTAGATATTGAAGTTTCCCCTGAATCAGAGGAAGAGGAAGAACTTATTGATTCTGGAGCTGAAGTAGAAGGCAATATTCATATTTCATCAGAAGATGATGATATGGATTTTGAAGCCGATAAAGAATTTTCATTTACTTTACCAAAGGTGCCAGGCTCCGATGATGAAGATGAAATTGAAGAGCCTGCAGAATTAACGGTATCTGAAGAAGATGATAAAGTCCAAGTTGAAGATGACCCTTGGAAATGGACTCACACTAAATTCTTGCATTGGTTACAAGAAAAATTAAAAAGCATTCCAAGACATAATGGAAAAGATATTTCTGGTCTTGAAAAAGCCATTGCTTATCTAAAATATTTAGAAGGAGAATGCTCTAAAGCTAGCCGTTCAGATATTAAAAATGAAATTAATACTGAGCTTTTAGAAAAAGCTCGCTCTGAAATTTATGACGGATTGGATCGTTTAGAAGTAAGATTAGAGAAAATTGAATCAATTAAAAAACCCGGCAAGAAAAAATCAGTAAAGAAAAAAGCATCTGATGACTCAGAGGGTTTTGTAAAACAAGCTAAATCAATTCATTTTGAAGTAAATGTTCCATATTTTATAAGTTTATTAGCGAGAATTTGTATAAATTCTTCAGTTTCTGCAGGGCATGACATTGAAGAAGTTTTTGCTGATTTGGCTAAAAAATATGAATTAACTAAGCAGCAAAAACTTGAAGTTGTTCATTTAATTGAAGATATGGGTTACGCTTCCGTTTGGAGAGATCGCTCCAAGATGATTGGAGAAGATATTGATTTAACTAGCTCGGAAAATGGTGATTGGGCAGCTCAATATCCTGCATAAAGGTTTTTTATGTCACGAAATCGCGGTTTTGATAGAGATCAGTTTAATAGTTTTTCTTCTGCCACTCCATCGTGGCTAGAAGAATTTGCAGTTGCATGGGAAAAGCAAGCTGGCACAGCAGTAGACGCTGCTAGAAAAAGACAAGCGGATTCAGATTATTATTCTCAAATAGTTTCTATTGTTGGAGGAAATAAAAAACATGCAACAGTAGATTCCATTGTTAAAGAGTATCAAGAATTAACTGGTCTAAATAAATATTTAAAAACTTTAGCAGAAAAAGAAGATCAAAAAAATAATATTAAAACCGCCCAACTCAATTCTAAAAATGAAAATCAACTATTCTCTGTTAGTGAAGATTATGAAGATTTATTACCGTCAGACTTAGATGAAAGACTCAAAAATAAAATTAAAATCTTTGTAAAGAACAAAGTAGATTCTAATAATGGTCATACTTCAATTCCTGCTGTTCAAGAAGGACTATTAAAATCATTAAAAAATGAAGGCATAGAGCCTTATCATGTTTACGATCCTACTATGGCAAAATTTATTGGTTCCGCATTAGAAAAATATGAAAAAAATAATTTATCAAATAATTTTGATTCTGAGCTTGGTAAAGCTGTAATTGAAATTGAAGATGATGGAAGCAATAAAGATTTCTTGCACAGTTTACAAAATAAAAATAAATAAAAAATTATGAGTAAGAAAGAAAAAGATCTTTTCTTAGAAATGAAAGAAAAGATCCTAGAAATGGATCCTGTCTATTGGTGTGAAAAATATCTAACTATAGATGGAAGACCTTTAAAGTTAAGAGATGGTTGGGAGCCATATATCGATATTTATCGATATGTAGGAGTAAACGCTTTAACTAAAAAAGGTAAAAAAGTCATATTTCTAAAAGGTCGTCAGGTCGGTGGAACTATGGCGGCTTTGTTTATTGAATTATTTTTATTAGCTTCTGGTCAATATGGGACTAAAACTAAGCCTCCAATTAGAATTATGCATTGCTTTCCTCAGCTAGAAATGGCGAGAAGATTTTCTGTTACTAAATTTGATACTGTTGTCAACACCTCTAAACTAGTAGATTCCCCAAAAGATAAAATTAAAAAAATTCCATATATTGAAACTCGCTTGATGCCAGATGCTGACTCTCAGCAATTAAAATATTTTCAAGGTGGAAATCATATTTTTATTGAGTCTACTGGATTAACAGGAGACCGTTTACGTGGTATTACTGCTGACATTTTTCTTGGAGATGAAATTCAAGATATGAGAACGGCAGCCATTGAAAATGCCACAAAAAGCTTAACCCAAGCACAATATGGAACTACTGGAGACGGTGTTCAATTTTATTTCGGAACTCCTAAGAAAAAAGGCTCAGATTTTAATAAAAGATGGGCAGTGTCTAATCAACAATTTTATCATTTAGGATGTGAAAAATGTGAAAAAGATTTTCCATTATACACTCCAGGAAGTGATGATTGGGAAAAAATTTGGATTGAAGATTCTCTTCCGGAATCTCATCCTAGCCATGGATTTATTGTTAAATGCGTTCATTGCGATCATGAACAAGATAAAAGACAAGCTGCAAAAAGAGGCAAGTGGGTACCTTATAATTCCGATCCCAAAGCTCAGTATATTGGATTTCATTTAAACCAATTATATATTCCAAACTTCCCCAGATGGAAAGTTATCGGTGAGAAACCCGAAAATCACCCTGTAAACACTGAAAGAGCTTACAGAAATGAAATTTTGGGTGAGTTTTATTCTGGTACTAGCCAGCCAATTACTACAGATGAAATTGATCATGCTTGTGGAGAACAAACTATGATGATGGCATCTAGATTGTCTTCTAGCCCTGATAGAAAAATTATTATTGGATTTGACTGGGGTCAAAAAGTAGATGATTCTGGAACGGGAGACGAAGAATCATCTGGAGGAAAATCCTACAGTGTTGCCGTAGTTTTAATGCAAGAAGGTCCTAAATTATTTAGGATTGCCTGGGCGGAGCGATTTATGAAGAATGATTTAGATTATAAAGTAGAGCGTGCTGAGCAGTTATTTAGGAGATACAATCCAGATTTAGCACTGGGAGATATTGGCTTCGGCTATGAAATTTGTAAAATATTACAAAAAAAATATAGTCATAAATTTTTAGCAGCCAGCGGCTTACACAATGTCAGCGGAAAATATAGATTAAAAGAAGAAGATAATTTAAATACGCTAATCTTTGAAAAAGATTATGTCTTAGAACAGATATTTGAAAAATTCAAACGTGGAGAAATTAAATTTCCATATAAAGATTATGAAAAAATTGCTTGGCTAGTTGAGCATTGCGCCAGTATGGACACAAAAGTAACCTATGATCGCAGCGGAGAACCAATGACAAAATATGTCAAAGGTCATATTCCGAACGATGGTTTGATGGGTCTGGTTTATGCTTATGTTGGAGCTTTGTCCTTAGCAAGCAATAATTTCAAGATTAAAAATCCAGAAAATTATAGAGAAGCCGGTATCACTAAAGACCCTCCAATAACTTTAGGATATTTACCTAATTGGCGCTAGTTCACAAAAGCCTTATTGCTTCATTTGCTAGTTCAGATCTTTCTCCTTTAACTAGAGAAATATGACCTGCTAGTTTTGATTCTTTAAATGCTTCTACAATTGTACTAATTGTATTGTTCATGGCATCTAAATTGTTTACATCGATTTGTTCAATATCTCCGGTGCAAACTATTTTACTACCAGCTCCCAATCTAGTTAGCAATGTTTTTGCTGCATTAGCTGGTAAATTTTGCGCCTCATCAATAATGATGAGTGCATTTGCTAAGCTGCGTCCACGAGCGTATGCAAGTACATCCAGTTCTATTTTATCTTTTTTAATAAAATACTCTAGATTATCTCTCCAAGTTAAAGAGTTCTTTTTATCTTTTCCGCCAGTATTACTTGCTAATAAAGCCTCAAAAGAATCAAATATAGCCTGGAAGTACGGTTCCATTTTTTCATATTTATTTCCTGGCATGTATCCAAGTTCTTTTCCAATTGTTTCTACTGGGCGGTAAATAATTAATTTATCATATTTTTGTTTTTCTAAAACTAACTCTAATGCTGCTGCTAAAGTTACTAAAGTCTTACCAGAGCCCGCCTGCCCCATGACAGTTACTAATGGAATGCTACCGTCTAATAATAAATCTATTAAACAAGATTGTTCGTTGCTTCTGGGGTTAATTCCCCAAACTCCTTGTTTTTTAACTAGCTTAACTTTATCATCGGATACTTTTCTTGCTAATGCAAGCTCATAACCATTGTCATCTACAAATAATACGAATTGATGTGGCAAAAGTTTTATATTGTAACATTTAGGATTGAAAAAATTATTCTCCATTAAATCTTGATATGCGTCTGGATGATTAATTTCAGTTATTCCAGAATAAAATTCAACGGTTTTTGTTTGTTTATCTTGATAATCTTCCGCTTTTAATCCTAAGGCTTTTGCTCTAATTCTTAAATTTAGATCGGCGGATAAAAGTGTTGGGATGCTCTTGCCCTTTTTATATTTTAATGCACAGGCTAAAATCTTATTATCGCCATATGTAGAATCTTCTCCAATTGAATCTTTATTTAGAGTATCTACTTTTAAAGTTGAATTAGATGGCAATAAAATACCCGAATGAAGTTCTTCATTAGCAGATATTTGATCAATCTGTCTAATAATCATTCGGGCGTTTTTACCGGTTTCGTCTCGGTAGGATTTGATTTTATCCAGTTCTTCTAGAACTGTTATTGGTATAATTATTGTAGAGTCTTTTATTTCCCTTAGACATCCAGGATTTTTTACAAGAGAAGAAGTGTCTAGTATATAGGTTTTTTTCATTTATCTTTTAGCCATTTTAGAGTTAAAATTTTCGATTCAAAAAGACTATTATTATAGTATTTTCAATAGGCGATTCTGTAACTCCTTTGATGTTATAGTTATTTTGCATCAGTCTAATATTATATGAAAATATTATCAGGAAGGTCTTGTAATGGTTGAATTTAAAAGTGGTAGTTTTGTTCCTCGACAAGATTTGAAACCATTTATTACAAATGGCATGGCTAAAAGCGTATCTCAATATCGTCGTGCTATGTTGGAAGATGAACTAAATAAAGGTTTATTTGTTGAAAAAGGAGTAACAAAATCTGCTGATAATAATATAAATTCTTATCTCAGCGGAATTTCTGCCGGGTTCAGCAAAAAAGCATCTGGCTTTGATTCTGGTGGAATGACAGGCGGTGCAGGTGCTAATTGGAGAGGCGGCGGAGGGGTAGTTCATCAAGTTAGCGAAGTTTATTCTCCTCTGTGGCTATATAGCAATTTAAGTCTTCCAAGAGACCGAGCAACTATTAATGCTTGGAGTCGTGCGTTTTTTGCATTAAATCCTTTTGTTCATAATGCTTGTACTTTGCATTCTACTTACCCAGTAGCCAAATTAAATATTAAATGCAAAAATCCAAAAGTAGAAAAATTCTTTTCAGAAATGATTGAAGAGATTAATTTAATGGATATGATTGTGCAAATCGCTCAAGAATATTGGATATTAGGAGAGGCAATCGTTTATGCAGAATTAGATAAAAATAAAGGGAAATGGAGTAGATTAGTTATACAGAATCCAGATTATGTCGTTATTCAAAATTCTCTAGGTGGAGAACCAGTAATTAGTTTAAGACCTGACGAAAATTTAAAAAAAGTTGTTAATGGAAATTCTCCAGCAGATATTATGCAAAGATCTAAAATAGATCCAGCAATTGTAGAAAGAGTAAGAAAGGGAGAAAATATTCCACTAGATAATTTTAATTGCTCTCATTTAGCGAGAAGAATTTCTCCATATGAAACTCGTGGTACAGGATTAATTGTACCCGCTTTTAAAGCATTAATGTTATTTGATCAATTTAGAGAGGCTAAATATACTCAGGCAGTATCCATGGTTAATCCATTGACTTTAGTTAAAATTGGAAGTGCCGAATTTAAACCATCTCCCGAAGACATTGCTTCTTATCGAGATATTTGGGAAGCCGCAGAAGCAGACAGAAACTTTAAAATTTTTACACACCAAGATGTAGTAGTAGAGAAAATTGGTAGCGGCGGCGCTATTTATGATGATAGTGCTGTTGTTACTCAGTTAGTTAAAGAAATATTTACCGCATTAATGGTACCTTCTGTTATTATGGATGGCGGCTCAGACACAACTTACGCTAATGGGTCTGTAGGCTTAGATGTATTGCGCCAAAGATATGCTCAATTTAGAAACATGTTAACTAATTGGTTGCGTAAAAAAATATTTGCACCTATTAGTATTATCAATGATTTTTATGATTATGAAAACGAAGAGAAAAAACTAATTGTTCCAGAAATAGATTGGAATCACATGAGTATGTTTGATATGGCTGATTATATTCAGAATCTAATGAGCATGACTCAAGACCCAAGCAGTAAAAAAGCCAGTTATCAAACCTTATATCGATCTTTAGGTTTAGATTACGAAGACGAGCAAAGAAGAATTCGTCAAGAAGCTATTGCAGACGCTATTTTGGCTAAAGAAAAAGTTTCTCTTGAAAAAATGTCTCTTAATGAATTGCGAGCACTGGGAGTTAATGATGAAATTCCAGAAACTCCAGAAACTCCATTGCCAGGAGAAGATCCAACTACAGCTGGCGGAGAAGCTGGTGGCGGTGGTGGCGGCGGTGGTGGTGAAGTGCCTGGATTGCCTGGAGTACCACCTCCTCCTGGCGGGGCAGAACCACCTCCTACTCCAGCATAATTTAATGCAATAAATTGACATAGATGTTAGTTAACATTTAAATTGGGATAATTTCATGAACGATGATATCATCATAATTACTGCAGAGGGTCCATCTACTTGGCTTAGAGAACGATTTACTCCAAGCGGAGTTGTGCGATGGCTTGGAGAAGGTCTCGTATCTGATTATGCAGAAAAAATGGAAATTTTACGTCAAATTGATGATAGGATTTATGAGTGGAGCAAAGATTTAGGTGCTTATTTAGATTTAATGGAAAGTTCATTTAAAGCTAAAAGATTAATTGACTTGGCTTCCGTAGCAGTAACTATTAATAATACTTTAAAAAAAGTAACTGATGAAGAAGTAAATATAAAAGACATTTCCGAAGAAGCTATTACTGAATTTGAAAAACAAAGAGGAGAGCTTAAACCTGGATTTATTTCTAATTTAAAAACTTTATGGAGAGATCCTACTACTAGCCCTAATTTATCAGAGGAAGAAATTGCTGATCAAATGGGCAGAAAAGCTTCTTTAAATAGTGATTTAGTTAAAGAAGCTGGATGGTGGGATGATTTAACAAGAAGTTGGGTTCACAACAAGTTAAGAAGTAAAAAATTACAAGATAGAGATGTAGCATTAAAATCATTTTTTGTTAAAACCAAATCTGTCGTTACTAGAGTGAGAGCTTTATGTGATAATTTGCATAAATTTAGAGCCTATGGAGAAATTGGTAAATATCTTAATGTATTAAGAGAAATATCAAAACTTCAAAAAGAATTTAATTCTCAATTTAATTTTATTTATAAAAATTATCTTGCTGAATTAGTACAATCAGCAATTGATGCAAAACAAGGAACAGCCGAAGGAGAAGGCTCACCATCAGATTCGACAGCAGTTGATTCTACAAAGACTGATAGCGCATTACAATCAATATCGTTATTTCCAGAAGATTCTGGTCTAAAAGGTTTTGCTAAAGACAACGATTATAAAGAAATTGAGTCTGGAGAAGAAAAAGATATTGGAAAATGTAATTGTGGATCTGGGCGTGGATATGGAATTTGTCACGGAGTAGATAAGATAAAATATAATGCCATTAAAATTAACTTCAATAAGCTCGATTCAGAGTTAACTTATGAAGATAAAACTGTACTTGCGGGCAAGTATATACTGCAATGGAATAAGGAACAAAAAGATTTCGCCGAAATACCTGATCTTGAAGCTTCCTTCATGAATCACAATGAATTTATAAAAAAACTTGCATCTTGCTCAAATCAATATGAAGCGGCAAATTTAATTTTAAAATATTCTCAACAACTTGAAGAATATGATTTGGAAAAAAGTTTAAAACTTTTAGCTTTGTCAGAAGGTTTGCTAAATGATTGAACTAATTAAAATAGCCAATATTCAATTAGAAAGAACTCCTGACCATCAAGTGGTCAAGGTGGCAGGTATTTTGCGTCGATTAAAAAATTGGCTCAAATCTAAATTTGATTCTCAATTTGAAGAGCAGGTCCGCCAATTAGAAAGCGAATCAGCTGAATATTCTGCTTTTATAGATCAATTAGCTAATCAAGTATCTAAGGTTCAAGAAGCAATTCAAGACAAAGAACTTGAAGAATATAGAGTAGAATTATTAGCTTTGAAAGATTTATTAAATCAAGGAACTATTAATGTCAGTTCTAGCATTGAAAGTACGGTGGATTTAGAAAGAAAAATTAACGAAATTAAATTAACAACTCATTACAAAAAAGATCAGGTATCTGATTCAAGATATACTGATCAAGTTAAAAAATGGTTAGAAGAAAAAAAAGGATATGATGTTCCTTTAGATCAAAAAGTTGATTTAAAATTAAAAGAAACTAATTATTATAGTAAACTAGATCCTAAAAAAATTATTTATACGCCAGGAGCTTTTAATAAATTGCAAGAAATGCTTTCAAAGCAAGCTGATAGAATGAATGTAAAATTAAATTCACAATTTCTTTCCAAAGAAAATTTATTACCAGCAGTTCAAGACGCTTTAGTTAATGGAACAATCCAATTTGCTACTTTGCAAAAGCCCAATGTAAGATTTACATCGCCAAAAACTGGCGTTTTAAATATTATCGTAGTTTCTGATGATTTTAATATTCCAGGAACAAATATAACTGCAAAAATTCAAGTAATGATTCGCGATGAGTCACCAGAGATAGAAGGGGTTTTAAATAATTTAGTTGTAGCAACTCATAGAAAAGTTTCTTTAAGAAAAATTTCTTCCGCATCTAGAATTAAAAAATATTTCTCTTTAATTAAAGAAGCTCAAAGCCAAGAATTACCTTATAAAGTTAATACTTTGTCAGAATTAGATTTTGCCAAAGCATTAAAAGAAGGGTATGAAATGTCTTTTGGGAAACCTCCAAGTTTACAAACTCTTGCTTTTGGCTGGGCTCAAGCTGCTTTGGAAAGTGGCAGACCCTTTAAATTACCACAAAACAATGTTGGAAATATTAAAGCCACTAAAGAATGGATTAATTCTGGTAAACCATATTTTAAAAAAAGCACAGAAGAATTTACTTCTAAAGGTAAAAAATTTATTCATTCTGATGCAGCTTGGAGAGCATATAATACTCCAGCGGAAGGCGCTGCAGGATATTGGAATTTATTAAAGTCTAGATATCCAGAAGCGTTAAAATGGGCGGCTGCCGGAGACCCTACAAGCGCAGGAGTAGAACTTGGAAAAAAAACTTATTATACCGCTCCAATTGATAAATATTCATCTAGCTTAAAATCTTTATATGAAACATTTTTAAAAAATTATTCTCAAAATTTTTCAGAATTAAGTAATGAAAAAATCACAGCAGAAGAACCAAAGCCAGAAGTAAAAAAATGGAAGTCCGAATATTCTAATGGTTCTAAATCAGAAAGCAATACACAAACATCGGAATCAAATCAAACTACACAAGATCAAGAATCAGAGCTTCTTGATAAATTATTAACGTCTTCTGAAGAGCCTGGAGCTTACTTATCTTTTGTAAAAACTGCAATTTATAAAAACAATAATGAAATTAAAAATATTTTAATTATTGTAGAAGGCAGTGATTTAGTTGACAATTTAGAATACGCAAACAATTTATCTTATCTAATGCAAGATTATCTTTCAGCTCAAACTACTTTGCATAAAGACAATGATAAAGTATACGTCCAAGCATCCACTCATACAAATGAAGATTTTCGTCAAGCAGCAGTAGAACTATCAGAGCTATTAACAAGCGAAGCTAATAAAAAAATAAATAAAAACATATATGCAATTATTGCTGAAGACGCAATTTCAAATATTGCAATAATAAAGAATCAAGAAACGCAATCCAACCATAGAAAATTTATAATGAGGTATTCATGATAGAAACCGGAGATGATATACATTTACAAGATATTAAACTTCATCCTTATGCCGCAGCAGTAATTGTTCATTTAAAAGATCAGCTAGTAGAAGTTTACTCTGGAGATATAAAAACTACTACAAAATTTGCAGAGCAAGATATTGAACAAAAAAATGTTATTCGTGGTAAATTAATCGCAGGGGTAGGCGATTCTTTAATTGTTTTAGTAGAAAAAAATGGAAAACTTGCTAAAGTTTTCATTAATGTTTGGAGCGTTAGATCTATAGTTGCGTTAGAAGAAAAGTTATATATCAAAGACATCTATGAAGAAGAGTATGATGGATTCGCTGATAAATTTAATTATATGAAAAATTTAAATAAAAATTTAAATAAATGATTAAATTAGCTTTTATAAAAAAAATAAATAAAAATACATGGAGAGTTTATTCTCAAAATGGAAAAAATATGGGAACGTATCATTCTTTAAACGAAGCAAAAGAGCGTCTAAAAGACATTGAATTTTTTAAACATAAAGATGAAAGATTAAAAAAATATAAAAAAATTTCTACAGCCAATCACCATCATCATGCTGAAACTTATTCTAGTCATTTAAGAGAAGTTAATAAAAAAACTCCTAAAGATATAGAAAAAGTTATGAAGAAATTTAAAGAAATTTTTGATGCAGCTCTACTGGAAGAGACTCCTTTAGAAGAAATTGAAAATGTATGTTTATTGCAATTAAAAGCAACGGATAAACATGAATAAAAGAATGTACAAATTAGCAGCTGCCACCATAGAAATGGGAACTCCCGACCAAGCAGGAAAGGGAATTGCTGATATTGTAAAATTTTTATTAAAAAGAATCTCTCCTCAAAAAAGATTAGAGGCTTATAGAACTATGAGAGAGAAAATTAGAAAATTAGATCCTGTTGAAATTTCTTCTAAAAAGACTCCTGCAAGTTCATCTATGGGTCAATCTCTAACTTTTATAAAAACTATCCTAATAGGTCACGATATAAAATATATTTCATCAGTTTTAAATAATATAATAAAAAATTTATTTTAATAGTTAAAATATGGCTCCTCAAAATTATCGACATGAAATAGAACAAGTTTATGCTGGTGGAGCACCATCAGAGCAAGATTTAAAAGAATTAGCATCTAAAAATATTAGAAATATTCTTTCTTTGGATGCAGGGGCTGCCTCGAATATTAAGCCTTATATTAAGAAATATAATATGAAGCAAATAGTAGTTCCATTAAAAGTAAGTCCATTAATTGATGATAATTTAAAATATATAAAAAGACAAATTAGAAACATAATAAGCAATCATCAGCCCATTTATGTTCATTGTTCTGACGGGACTAATCGAACAGGGTTAGTTATTGCAACATATCAAATATTAAAAGGCGCAGCTAGTCCAGAGCAAGCCATTAATAGCCAGAAAAAATGGAAATACGAACAAAATTTAAATGCTGATATAAAAAAAAGCTGGGATACTTTTCTTCATTCTTTAGTTCAACAACCCGCACAAAAAACTAATGAAACATCGGAAGAAGCCGCAGAGACTTCAACTATAAAATCAGATGTTGCGCTAGCAGATGATGGATTATATAATTATGATATTAATGCTTTATTAAAAGAAATATATAGAATAAATGATATTACTCCAGCATTTAATACTCTTCCTTCTTTTGCGCCCAACGCAGATATTCCTTTTCAAGCCGAAGATCCTAATATCTTTGATTATTTATCAGATGAAGAGGATGATGATAAAATAGAGCATGTTCCTCAAATGGGTCAATATAGTAATATGGCACAAACTAGGGGCGCAGGTGCCGTTGAAGGCGCTGGACCACTCAATATTTTTCAATACTAATATGATTAATAAGCTAGCTTCGACATTAGATATGTCTTTTAAAATTTCAGATACTGAAAAAAAAGTAGCATTTGATGCTATGAAAAATTTTTCATCCACATTAAATTCTTTATCTATTGCAAAAGATCATTTAGATATTTTGTATGGTCCTTTTAAAAAAGCACAAACAATATCATCAGAGGTATTAATAGAATATCGTGGAAAATTAAATAGATTTAGAAGTAAAGTTGAAGATAATTTTTCCACTACCAAAGACTATGCATTCGAGGCTTTAAATAAATTAAATTATTTTTCTACAGATACTCATTGTGGGGAGTTAATTTCTTCTTTTAAAGAAGCTATGAATGATTTAATGAAATCATCTCAAAAATTAATTGAAATATTAGATGATTATAAGACGGAAGATTTTAAAGATAAAATAATAGTAGCAATTGATAACATTAAAAAAGAATCTGCTCAATTAGAAAATCTAATAAAAGATAGAATTATTAATCATATCAAGAAAAATATTATTGGTGAAACTTGGATTAACGATTCAAATAAAGTTAAAAATTTAACTGAAAAAATTCCAACTGTTATAGATATTTATCAGAAAATAAATAATAGTAAAGTTACCCAAGATCAAAATAATTTGATGCCTCAAAATCAAAAAAGACCTCAAATTTTAAATGTTAGTGATTCTCAAAGAGTTTTTTATCCACAAGATCTTAGAGAGTCTGGAAAGATAGCTAAATAAAGGATACCTATGGCTTTTATAAAAATTGGCGACGCAACGCCTATTTTAAAAGTTTTAAGCGAAGAAGAGCTTAAAAAAGAAAAAGAAAAAATAACAAAACAGCAAGAAAAAGAAAAAGAATCTACAAAAAAAGATAATTTGCATTGATATGCTATTAGGTTTGCATATTTAAGGTAAAAGGCATTTTAAAGTTTTAACAAGGATTGTAGATGTTTGTAAAAATTGGTGAATCAATTTCAATTACAGCTTCAGATATCGAAAGTACAGAAGCTGTTTTATCAGACCCGGAAATTCAAAGTCAATTTGAAAAAATTGCTAAAGAATTAAAAATTATTGCTCCTAAAGGAGATGATTTTCTTTATTTTAGTGCAGTAATGATGCACGCAGCTGAACATGCTGCTCTTAATGATGATGGCTCATTTAAAGTGACTGCATCAGGAGAGCCTGTTAAAGTTTGGTGGGAGAAAAAAGGCGAAAGTATCTTTTGGAAAAGCAACGATACTAATGTTAAGCCTTTTAAAAACAATAATGGAGATATTTTTCCCGAATCTGAACTTGTGCTTGCTCATAAAAAATGGGTAGGCAAACCTTTATGTCTTGATCATAAAAGCTCTTCCGTAGATATGATTCGAGGCTTAATTGTAGATACTTATTACGATAGAAAATTAAAACGTGTTGTTGCATTGTGTGCTTTGGATAAGAAGAATTATCCAGATTTAGCCCGTAAAGTATCAACAGGTTATGCCGCATCTGTTTCCATGGGAACAGGAGTTGGCAAAGCAATTTGCTATGATTGTGGCAATGTAGCTCGTGCAGAACATGATTTTTGCTCTCATATGAAAAGCAAGTCATGCTACGGTGAAGTAAATTTGGACCTTAATCCAATTGAATTATCTATTGTGGTTAATGGCGCAGATCCAAAAGCTAAAATTAAAACAATTATTGCTGCTGCAAACAGCATTGCAAAATATGTTGAAATGAAAGAAGAAGAGATGTCTAAGATTGAACCAAAGTTCAAGCAAGACCGTATGAAAGATATGGTAAAGTCTTTAGACAATATTATGGCACAATTAACTTCATTAAAAGAAGAAGTTGTCCAACTCTCAGAAGAAATGGAAGAATCAAAAGAATCAAAAGAAGATGATGAAATAGAAAAATCAGCTTCTGATCAATCGTCAGAATTTGCACTAAAAAACATTTCTGACAAATTAGACACAATATTTGAAAGAATTAACAAACTTTATAGTTTTAATAAGGATGAAAAAATGACTACAAGAAAACAAGCTTATTTCCAAGGCGGAGGCGGCGCAAACGAGCCACAAACTTACCCCAAAGAAGAAGCAGACAAAATTCGTGATACACAAGATAAACAAATGACAGGTCAAATGGATACCGGTCCCGTCACTGGTATGCACCCAGGCTATGATTCTTTTGGAGAATCAGAAGAGGCTCGTAAAAAGAGACTTCAACGTATGGCAGAAGAAGAAATGCGCTCTCTTCGTCGTCAAGCAGCTCTAGAAGCAGCTAAAGCAAATCTTGCTAAAAAGCAAGCTTATTTCCAAGGTGGTGGTGGAGCAAATGAACCACAAACTTATCCTAAAGAAGATGCCGATAAAATCCGTGACAAAGAAGACCGCCAAATGACTGGCGCTCCTCCATTTCCAGATACTGGCGCAGTTGACGGATTATTCCCCAAAGACAAAGAGAAAAAAGAAATGCTTTCTCGTGCAAAATTAACTGCTCGCTTCTTAAAAGCAGCAACTGCCAGCGGCTCAGATGATCTTGGCAATTCTCGCTGGGAAGTTTTCGCCGACAAAAAACTTGTATTCTCCGCCAATGTTAATGAAATCACCAACGGTCGCTCTCAAGCCCTTTATGATAGCGTTGCTAATGAATCCTTTGGTCGTTCATTAATCGCAAAAATTCGCACCAATGGTTTAGCAAAAGTTGCAAGCATGTACAAGGCTGCTCAAGCTGCTCCTCCAGCAATGCCTGCCATGCCCGCAATGCCTGCCATGCCTGCTGCTCCAGCTGCCCCAGCCGCTCCAGGAATGGATATGATGGGCGGTATGCCTCAAATGCCAGAAGCAGGAGGAATGGCAGAACTCGGTAAAGATTCTGGTGGCAAAGGAGATCCTTCAGAAAATCTCTCTAAATTACTCGATGAGGCAGAGAATGTCCTTGCAGATCTTCGCAAAGGTGTCGAAGCTCTTCAAAACAAAGCAGGAGAAGGTGAATTTGAAGGAATTGGCGCTGGTGGCGAACTAGCAGCTCTTCCAGCAGAACCAGCTGGATTAGCTCCTACAACCGCATCTCTTGTAAATATGCAACACAAACTCGGCAGAACAATTCTCGCTGCTATGAAAGAAACCGCTGTTAAACTATCAGGTCTTACAGATGAACTAAAATTAGCAAAAAGAGTTCTTGTTAAAAATGCTTCTCGTGACGTTCGCGCCACTGTAGCAGAAAGCAAAGCAGCAACTCGCGAAGTTCTCGCTGATTGCTATACTCTTATGAGCGCATTCAGCAAGTTCGCATCTTCAACAGAAATCCTTGTAAAACAAGCTTCTGCTGAAGTTCGCTCTTCCATGGTTAAAGTTGCTCAAGATCCTTTTGCAAAAGATGAAGGCAGAGTAAAAAGACTCATGGAATCTTACAAAAATAATCCAGAAGGATTAAAGCGTTTAATTGATACAGATCCTATGGCAGGAGACACTGAACAAGAGGCATATGATCGATTGACTGGTAAGAGCCGTCCAGGAGCTAACTATTCTACAGAATCTCCTTCAGTTCTTTCAGGCAAAGCACCATCAGCACCAGCTGCTAAGAAACCAATGCCTCCAAAACCAGGTCAGTTTAAATTTAACAAACCACTCCCAGGCGGGGCTACTCAAAGATTTGAAGAAGCTGAAGCTAGACATGCAAGATTGCCCGAACGTGATCGCTCAGGTATCGACGCTTATCTTTCCAGAGTAGTACCTCGTCCATCTGGAGAACAAGGCTGGCGCGGTGGCGAATCAGATGAACGCTCTGGTATTCGTGCAGGGCAGCCAAAAGGTTCTCCTTTAGGAAGCATGTACGATCCTAGAGACGTAGGACAAGCACACGATCACGATCATGATCACGACTTAAATGACGCAGTAAAAGTTGATAAAGATGGTAACATGACAGCAGACTCTCCAGAGGAAATGGGCAAATTTATGAAGGCAAAACAAGCACACGATCTTTCAACCAAAGAAGGCAGAGCCGCATATCGCGCAAAACAAGCCGCAAAAGCCATGCAATTCAGCAAAATGTTGCAAGAAGCTCATGGTAAAGGCGGAACAGTTCCTTCAGGTATGAAGGGCGATCTTGCTAAAGTAGAAACTCTTGAAGAAGTATCTAGTGCAATGCACGAAGTTGCTACCAAAGAAGTTTCCGCTAAGACCAAAAAAGCAGCAGAAGACATTCAAAAACTTGTTGTTGCTGGTCGTATCGAAGCCTCCGAAGTCGATCAACTTGTCAAAGCAGGTTTGGATAAAGAAGCTGTTAAATACTGGAAAGATTTCTATGGTCAAGCCAAAGATAAAGCCAGCAAAGAATTTGCAGCAGATCTCACCTCAGAACACGCACAAGCTAAGAAGGCAGAAAACATGGAAACTTTCCGTGTTAAGATTGCACGCGCCTACGACCTTGCCAATGAAATGGCAACCAAAGGTCTCATTGGTCGTGACAAACATGCCATCAAAGAACAAGTTGATGAACTTATGAGCTTCAATGATGCAGGTTTTGAATCAATGAAGAAACATGTCGAGCGCACTCCAATGACTCGTACAGCATCAGCTTATGCAATGCCACAAGTAGGTTTAATGAGCGAAGAACTCATTGCAACCGCTTCTGGTGAATCCAATGATTTGGTAACAGAATTTGCCGCAGCTTTCGCTAATCGCAAATACTGATAAAAAATCGTAAAAAAAATTAATAATTAGGGCAAGCTCTAGTATAATATAGAGCTTGCCCTTTTTATTTTGTTTCTGATAAGGACTTGAATGAAACCAAAATTTAATTTAGACGCAGATATGTATGAAATTTTAAACAGCCAATCTGTTAAAAAAGTATCTGAAAATATTAATAAATCTGCTTCTAATAAAGAAAATGTTGCTTCTTATATCGCTACATTTGCCGAATTGGCTTTGACATTAGAAAGCAGAGGTTTGCTTAAAACAGCATCTTCATTGAAGAAGGCAGCAAAATCATTAATAAATAAAAATGATTTAGAATCAGTTAAAATAGGTCAACTCTATAAATTAATTTGAGGAAAAAATGAATAAAATTGGTAATTTTGTTGCTTCTGAAATGAACTCTTTAATTTCTAAAAATTTTGGATTTCATAAACAAGCAAAATCAGAAGAATGCTGCTCTGCTTGTGGAAAAGATTGCAAATGCGATTCAGGATGCCCATGCAAAGGCAAGTGTGCATCTGCATGTCAACCTTGTTCTAAAATAGAATCAAAATCTTATCAAGAAATTTTTGGAATTATTTTAAATTCTTCTGAAAGACTAGATAGTATGGGTTTTGAAAAAACAGCTCAACTTTTATTGCAAGCATCTAATAATTTAATGCAAGAAGTAGAAGATAAAAATGAAGCTGAAGAAATGATGGAATTAAATGAAGTAGAGTCCGATCCAGAATTATCAAGGTTATTTGATGAAATTAAAAAAGATAGAGAAGATGAAAATCAAATAGAAGATCGTAATTATGACTGGAGGTCAGATGAACTGCGCCCATCTCGCATGATTGGTGAAAATCCTATAATGGATTATTATTTATCCGAAGCAGAAGAAGGAAGAGATCCTTCAGATTTTGTTACTGGGGCAAGAGATATGCCCACATTAGATGATGTCATTAGAAAATACGAAGAAAGAAAAAATAAAATTTAAAATTAAAAAAATATTTAAATTAAGATAAATTTAATAAAAAATAACGGTGAAATATGGAAAAATTTGATTTAGCTAACGCAATGGAATCTAATTTAAAATCAAAAGATAAATTAAACTCTTCTGATTTTAAATTAAAAATAGTTTTAGAATTATTAGACAACGCTTCATCATGCTTTGAAAAAGCCAAAAAACCAGAAGCTGCTGAGAAAATAGTGGCTATGATGGAAAAATTATCTTCTAAGTTTTGAGGGAAATATGTTTATAAAAAAATTTGCAGAAAATGATTTTGCTGACCTCATCGAGATTAATTTAAAAAACATTGAATCTCAAGATCAATTATCTGAAGCTGAATGCTTAGATAATGCCGTTAATTTTATTAGATTATCAGCAGATTTGCTTGACGAAATCGGCATGGAAGAGCAAGCTGCTGAACTTACTGAAATGCTAGAACATTTGGCAGAACCAAAAGAAGATGAAGAAGAGTCTGAATCTGAATCTGAATCTGAATCTGAAATTGAAGTAAGCGAAGATGAGGAGGGTGAAGAAGAAAGTGATGAGAGCGAAGAAGATGAAGAAGACGAAGAAGATGAAGAAAAAGATGACCATGGTAAAATAGATGATCATTTTGCCAAAGATTCATCAAAAAAAAAATCTAAAAAAAGCCCCTTCGAAAAAAAAACCAAAACTGATTCTGCGACTAAAGGTTTGACCTCTGAAAAAATGGTCAAAAATTTAAAGAATAAAGGATGGGTCTTTAACGCTAAAGATGAAGACCATCATAGTTCAAAAGATTTATTATCTGTTAAAGAAGATTGCTGTACAGAATGTGGCGGCGTTATTGATTCAATGCACGCAAAAGATAAAAAATCTACTTGCGAATATTGCGGAGAATCTATGGATGATGATGCTTTATTTTGCAGCCAATATTGCTCTAACCAAGCACAAGACTGCGGAATGATTTATGACTGCATGGATTCTTGGGACGCTTCAGATGCTTGGGATTCAAACAATGCACCTAAATGCAAAGGTTGGAAAAAATCTCCAGTAGGATCTCCAAGACAAAGATCTTTTTGCAAGCGTCATTGTGGAATGAAGAAAAAATTAACTTCTAAAAAAGTTGCAGATGATCCAGATTCTTGCATAAATCAAGGATTGCGTCGCTGGAAATGTCGTTGCAGCTGATATATAATGTCGTAATATGTTAAGAATCTTACATACCAATAATAGCTTGCCATATTCTTGGCTAGTTGATCCGAATTCCGAATTTGAACCAGGAATGATTGCTCAACTTAAAGTCTATGGCAATCAAATTGTCTGCGGTGTTTCCGATGGTCTTAGCCCTATTGGTATCGTTGATGATATGAAGAAAACAAGCTTTTCATCAGCCAAAGTTGATGAAGTATGTATTATTCCATGCCCTGTTCCAACTTTGTCAGGCTCTACTTACGTTACTCCAATTGACTTGAAATATGAATTGGAAAATCCTAATATTTATCCTAATTCGTTTGTTTGTTCTCCTGAATTAGTTGTTTTAAATGCAAGAAACGGTGTAATTACAGTTCCTGCGGGAACTCCATTAAATTATAGCTCTACTAATAGCGGAATCTTTGATTCGATTAGAGTTATTGTTAGATATAGCTTTCAAGTTCCAGGTATACCTGGAGAAAATTCTACAGAAGGAACTGGTAGAGTTACAGTTTGGACTAGTAAAATTATTGCAGCCACAGATCAATTTGATACCTCTGCTTCGTATGCTTTAAATAGTATTTTGTTTTGTGGAATTGATGGAAAATTATCTACCAGTAGAATTGATGAAACTTATCCTCCAGTAGGAATTGTTACCGCTCCCCCAACCGCAATTTATAGCTTTTTAGAATTTAAAACATATTTCTGATATGTTTAAAGTTATTGAGTCTTTAAGAGATAAGCCAACAAATTTTCTTTTTAAAGACTCTCTTTATTTTCCAGAACCCGGATTAATTATCTCTATTAAAGATGGAACGGCGGCTGTTTCTGATGGCGCTTCTCCATTTGGAGTAATTGGAGATTATCCTAATGAATTTAATTTGATTCCTGTTTGGTTTGATTCTATGATTTTTGAAACTAATATGATTGAACCTGATAATTTTAAAATAAAAGATTTTTTGTATTGTAGTAGGCTTGGCAAGTTTACCAACAAAAAAATATCTGAAGATTCTTTACTGCTTGGTTTCGTTTCTGAAGTCAAAGAAAATAGTTTAATTATTGAATTAATTTAGCGATATTAAGATATAATAGTTGATACAAAAAGGAATATATGGGAAACGACCAAGATTTAAAAGCATTAATGTCTTCTGAAGTATTTAGAAATTATCTAGCCATAGAACTAGAAAGAGAGGCAAAGTCCCATCTTCCTAGCGAGGAGCAAATTAAACAAGCAAAAAGAAAAGCTGAAGAAACCAACGCAGTGATTAAGGCTTTTTCTCAATTTGAAGCTAGCGTAAAAGAAAATGCTTTGTTGAAAAAAGCCTTTATAGACATAAAAAAAGAAATATCTAATAATCCAGCGTTAGCAAAAAAATTAGGTAAAAAATTTACCGACGCTCTTATGTTGTTAGACCTAGAAGAATCAACCTTTTGAGGCATAGATGAAAAAAGAAGCTAATTTTATTGATGGTGTTCTTAAAGAATTCTATTACAAAGCACTAGAAAAGAACATAATTTCTGAAGAAAAATTTTCTAAGACTGCTAGCGTCAGCATTGATAAATATGCTGCCACTGGCAACCTTATGCAAGACTTAGTAAACTTAGCTTCTGGTCTAAGAGAAATTGGCTTATATGAACAAGCTGAATCTTTAGAACAAAAGATTAATATGTTTAAAAAGGCTCAATCAGCTGTTTCTAATCTAATTGATCCTGCTAGTCAAGCTTTATTACACAAAGCTCACCCATCAAGCGCCAGAGTAACAGATGCTCAAGAAGGCTGGGGTGTAGTACACACTAATTTAGATCGTCAAAATAAAATTCTTCAAACATTATTGCCTAAAAATGAAAGCTCCTCAAATACAGTTGAGACTACTGTTTTAGCAGCGGCAGAAGCCCTTGGATTACTTAAATTAGGTCAAGATCGAAGAAGAAAAGGAAGAAGAGGAGAGAGGCTCTCGGATGCAGAGCAAAAAATTAAAACAATTACCGGAGATTCAATCGGAGCAATTGCCTCTCAAATTCAATCATATAAATCTGCTGTAAGTAGCATTGCATCAGGAAATGATTTTAATAGTTGGGATATTTTTTCAAGCAGTCCCAAATCAAAATTTTATTCTGAAAATTCTGGAGTAAACGCAGCAGAATTTGCTCAATTTATTTCTTTAAAAAATATTTTTGGAATTAATTCAGAACAAGAAATTGAGCCAAATCATATATTAGAAAAATTAGTTTCATCCAGTCCTGGAGCCTCTGGTTTGCCTCCAGCCATTTCTCAATATTTAACAGGTTCTCAAAGAACAGTTGAAATTGATGAAGAATTTACCATTACAGATCCTGATGATTTAGGACCTTCAAATCAAAGAGTAACTAATGACAAAGACTGGAGTTCAGATAAAGGCAAAAGAAACTCCTTATTATCAATAAAACTTCAATCCTTTGAAAAAGCAAACCCAGGCGCTGTCAATAATATTAATTCTATTTTTGATAGCAAAGTTAAAGCTAAAATTTTCGATAAAAAGGCTGGATTTGGAGAAGAATTAGATTGTACAATTGAATGGGTTCAGCCACCTCAAGTCAATAATGAAAGAGCTATGGCAGCCGCAAATACCATAGCGGAACAAATTAAAACTTATTATGGCTCTGTCTTTAATGAAACACTTAGACAGGCAGCTGCTCAAAAATTTATAGAACTATATTTGCCAGGTATAAATAATTTAATATCAGAAGCTGATTCTTTATTGGGAGGATTAAGCCAAGCAACAACTCCTCAAGAATTAGTTGCTGGATTTTCAGACCTAGAAGATAAAGGGTATTTAATTAAAGAATTTCAAGAAAAATTAAAAGAAAATTCAAACATTGTTAATGTTGCATCTTTACAATCTTTTGATATTACTAGCGCTGCTAGCAAAGCTTTAGATCAATTATCTGTAGTTAATCCTGGGTTAAAAATTTTAGGACCAGAGATTGATGCATCAATAGATAAATTAAATGCTACAATTGAAGCAATGAATTCATATAGAGATAATTATAAAGTCAGAGGAGCTGAGGCTGACATTCAAAAACTTGAAGCCTTTAGAAGCGCAATAGAAAATAAGAAAACTTGGGAAGAAGTTCAAGAAGCTATTAATCCATTATTAGAGACTGAGGGATTATCCGTTAGCAGCGATGAACAATTGTTCAAAATGGTTAATCAATGGGTTCAAAACATTAATAATGTATTTCCTGCCGACTACAAGAAATATCACACAGACTTACAAGATTATTATTTAAAATCTAATGCAAGCCAATTAAATAATTTAATTAAAATGGCGCAGGTAAAGTACACTTGCACTAATCCTTATTGCTCTAAAGGTAATAAACACGTAGAATCAAGACATTGCAGTGAATGTGGAAGAATTACTACTGCAATACCTTCTACTGTCGAGCCAGCAAATACTGTCACCACCAAAGCCGCCGCCGCCCCCGCCCCGCCTGCGCCCGCAAAGCCCGCAGCACCAGCCAAGCCCGCTGCTCCCGTTCCCGCAACAGGAGGAGCAAATGCACCATCAGGACCAGCGCCTACCATAACCACTGGTGGAACTCCAAGTCAGGGAGGTGGTGGAAAGGGAGGTGCATCTAATACTTCTGTTAAAGAAATGCAAATTCAACTTCAAGCCTTAGCTGAACAGTTAAAATCTAAAGGCTCAGAGGAGCAAAAAAAATTAGCTGATACCATTATGTCTGTTGGTAAAACTTCAACCAAAGGCGATGTAGATGGAATCTGGGGAGGAAAAACCACTGCCTCGATTAATGCTGCAAATAAAGCAGTACCAGAGCTTAAACTCCAATCTCAAGCCACTGATGCAAACGCAAAAGATAACACTACTAAAATTCAAACATATTTGAAATCTGGAACTCAACAATCTCCAGTCGTTGATCGTATTAGTGCTAAAATGCTAATAATGTCTCCTAATGAAATTGGATCAACTCCTGACCCAGGAGGATCTCCTTTAACTCTATCAAGCCTTTCTTCTTTATCTAACTTTTATGATTTTCTTCAAAAAGTTAGCAGTGATATGAAACAAAAAACATTAGAAAATTGGGAAAGAATATTTAATTGGTTTATAATGAGATCTAGAAACTTATCTAGCAATAATCCTTTAAATAGAGAATATAAATACTATCAAGCATATTCACTTTCTTTATATCAAAATTTTTTGAAAAAAATAAATGAAATATTGCCGGTGCCAAAAGATCAGTTAAAAGGAGAAGAAAAAAATAAATTATATAATTCTATTGTTCCAGAGCAGTTCTTTACCTCTTCAACTGATTCAATTGTAGCCCCTGGCGGTCCAAGTTCTGGTACAGGTAATATGTTGGGCGGTGCCAATGCTCCTCAACGAGGCGGTGGCATTCCAGGTATGGACGGGCAAATGACTGTCGGAACAGACGCAGCATCTCAGGCAAAATATAACGCCGCTCCATTTGATGAAAATATGATTAAT
>Ga0078894_10000666_pt1 | contig 24473 bp, 20 predicted proteins | sample LauGreSu1BDMLBSD_2_FD_67506 | JGI IMG/M metagenome (GOLD analysis project Ga0078894, IMG submission 67506) | Freshwater lake microbial communities from Lake Michigan, USA - Su13.BD.MLB.SD (version 4) (version 4) | ecosystem: Environmental > Aquatic > Freshwater > Lake | place: Lake Michigan... | reverse complement strand
GTTTAAGACCTTGTCTCGCCAGGAACTGATCGAACTGCTCCAGTAAAGACACCTTTTTTTGTACCAGCGCGCACCATAAATCGGCCGTCACTTTGGCCGTTGCACCCTGCGACGCAATAATAAGGATGCAAAATTCCCGAGACGCGGTATCTATGAAGTTCCCACGTTGGTGTTGACTGATAGGGGAACTTTTATGAATCGGCTTGGAATCTCTCTAGCATTAGCGTTCGGCTTAGCTCCCCCACTTGTGGCAACGCCTCGACTTAAGCGCATTCCAGGTGGCAGTTTCGAAATGGGTTGCGCTGGCTGCAATTTGACGGACGCTTTACCCGTTCACACAGTCCAGATATCGCCCTTCTTGCTGATGGACGCACCGGTCACTAATAGCGAGTTTGCTGCCTTCTCGAGTAAGAATCACTACGTCACAATGGCTGAGCAACCACCCTCGGCAATTGATTACCCAAGCGCGCCCGCTCATATGCTTACTGCTGGATCAGGTGTATTCACACCACCACATGCAGCGCCATCAATGGACAATGCTCTAGACTGGTGGACTTATGTCCCGGGTGCCAGTTGGCAGCATCCAGAAGGACCGCGCTCTAGTATCAACCGACGTAAAGATCATCCGGTTGTGCACATTGCATACGTCGATGCTGAGACTTACTGCAGAGGGATGGGCATGCGGCTTCCTACAGAGGCCGAATTCGAATACGCGGCGCGTGGCGGATTAATCGGCAAGAAATATGCTTGGGGCGACGCACTAAAGCCTGCTGGAAAATGGGCGGCTAATGTTTGGCAGGGCAAATTCCCCGTAGAGAATAGTGCCGACGACGGCTACGTCGGCACTTCGCCGGTACGCGCGTTTTCCGCCAATGGATTTGGACTCTACGACATGGGCGGCAACGTCTGGCAATGGACTTCGGACTGGTACCGCCCTGACTACTACCAGGAGCTAGCTGCTCAGGGCAAAGTCGTGAATCCACGCGGTCCCCGAAACAGCTTTGACCCTCAGGAACCGGGAGTTGCCAAGCATGTGCAGCGCGGCGGCTCCTATTTGTGCAGTGACAGGTACTGCACGCGTTATTTAGTGGGATCTCGGGGAAAAGGCGCTGCCGACAGCGCTGGTTCTAATACTGGATTTCGGTGTGCGAAGGATCTGAAAGGATCTGAAAGGATCTGAAAGGATCTTAAAGGATCTGAAAGGATCTTAAAGGATCTGAAAGGATCTTAAAGGATTTGAAATGAACTGATTCTCTAAAAGGGAGGAGTTATGAAACGAATCTTGGTCCTCACCAGTGTCGCCCTGGCAAGTATCCCTACAGTGACGTCGGGGGCTTTTGCCGTTCCCAGCAAAACTCAAAACCGACCTAATATTTTGGTGTTTCTACTAGATGACGTTGGCTTCGGCCATCTTAGTGCCTTCGGTGGTCCAGTAAATACACCCAATATGGACCGTATCGCCGAGATGGGTCTACGCTTTAATAATTTCCATACTACCTCGCTTTGTTCCCCCTCCCGGGCAGCCTTGCTTACGGGTAGGAATCATCACTCGGTTGCCACTGGAGTCATTACTGAGCTGGCATCTGATGCACCCGGTTACACCATGCATATACCCAAGAACAAATTCCCTGTAGTTGAGACACTTCGTGAAAATGGCTATAAAACATCGGCGTTCGGCAAGTGGCACAACACTCCGGTTGATCAACTCCAGGGCAGTGCGACGCAGCATGACCAGTGGCCTACAGATATCGGGTTTCAGCGTTTTTACGGTTTTATGTCCGGTGATAGTAGCCAATGGGAGCCCGTGGTCTGGGATAATACCACGGTAGTCCAGCCAAATCTGGGTAAGCCGCAGTATCACTTCACGACTGATATTGCCAATCAGGCTATCAAATGGCTGCGGGAACGGGACGTGAATGCCGAAGAAAAACCGTTCTTTATTTACTTCGCCACCGGGGCTGGGCACGCGCCGCATCATGCACCCGAGGAATACGCAGCCAAATACCGCGGCAAATTTGACCAGGGCTGGGATCAGATGCGTAAGGATACGCTACATCGCCAGAAGGCCCTCGGCCTTGTACCAGAGTCCACGCAGTTGACACCGCGTCCCGATATTATTCCAGCATGGGACAACTTAAGTGCAGACCAAAAGCGTCTCTACTCGCGGATGCAGGAGCTTTTCGCTGGTTATGTCGAGCATGCAGATGCTGAATTCGGTCGGGTGCTAGATGAAATAACGAGATTAGGGCAACTGGATAACACGATTATTTTGATTACCTCTGACAACGGCGCAAGTGGCGAGGGTGGTCTAGACGGCAGCGTCAACGAAAACCTGTTATTCAACGGAATACCAGACAACTTAGAGCATAACCTCGCTCAATTTGACGCGCTCGGCACGTATAAAACCTACAATCACTACCCCGCCGGCTGGGCTTTGGCTGGCAACACTCCATTCAGATACTGGAAGCAAACCACTCATGCCGGTGGTGTCCGCGACCCATTCATCCTCGCTTGGAAAAACCGCATTAAAGACGGCGGCAGCGTGCGCCAACAATTCACTCATATGGTTGACGTGGCCCCTACGCTGCTGGAGCTGACAGGCATCAAGGCGCCAGAAAAAGTGCGTGGCATCGCACAGGCTCCCATGGAGGGGGCGAGCTTTGCCGGAGCATTGACCAATCCACTGCAACCGCCGCAAAGGAATGTCCAGTACTTTGAGATGCTGGGCAACCGCGCCATCTGGGTGGATGGCTGGAAGGCCATCGCGTTTCACGGTCGCTATCCTTGGGAGCGTTCAGGATCTAACACAGACTTTAGCCGCGACCAATGGGAGCTCTACAATCTGGGCGACGACTTCTCGGAATCGCAGAACCTGGCGACCAAATATCCCGAGCGATTGGCAGAGTTGCGGTCAATCTTTGATCAACAAGCAAAACTCTATAATGTCTATCCTCTCGACGACAGTACGCTCGCACGCGTGACCGGTCTTTCTCGCCATATCCTTGGAGACCGGACTAATTTTCTTTATCGTCAGTCCGATGTCGGCATCTCCGAGCCTGTATCGCCACCGGTCAAAAACAGGTCCCACACAATCATAGCTGATTTCGATGTACCAGAGAGTGGAGGCGACGGCGTCATCGTCTCGTGCGGCGGCAGATTTGGTGGCTACTCCTTGTATGTCAAGGACGGTCACTTACACTATGTGCAAAACTACCTCGGCATGAACGAGTACGACATTGCGGCACCCGAGCAACTCCTACCAGGTAAAATCCAGGTAAAATTCGAATTCATTCGCACAGGTAACAATACTGGTAAAGGCATCCTGTATCTAAACAACCGTCAAGTTGCTGAAGGGATCATCACGCATACAGCACCGATGCGCTACAGCATAGCGGAGACCTTTGACGTCGGTAGTGATTACGGCTCCCCGGTGACTAGTCAATACAGCTCTCCCAACAGGTATCCCAGCTGTATTGACTCCGTCTCGATCGCAATCACGGACGGACCTGTGCCACCAGAAGCTGACACGACATTTACGGAGCCAGGGATCGTCGACTAATCCCTTGGGTTTAAAGCCCTACTGGCAATATGGAGGAGTCAGCTCTCACTACTTTCACGATCTCAAAGCCGCCACTAATACTGAGGTGCATCAGCTGCATTAGCTGCTGATGTGCCTTATCAATTCTTTCCCATTCGGGAAATATTGTACCCTCAGACTACCGTCAATCTAGCCGGACCAAATTAAAACTGGTAATTATAGAAGTCTACAACTGCCAAGCTGACGAACGGACCCAAGCCCCATGCATAAATTTGTCATCGAAGGCGGCCGCCCGTTAAACGGTGCCGTGAGACCCTCTGGGAATAAGAACGAGGCCCTGCCAGCGCTCTGCGCGTGTCTGCTGACGGACGAGCCGGTTACCCTGAAGCGGATGCCCCGGATTGGCGACGTTCTCACTATGCTGGAGATCCTGCAGGGAATCGGGGTCCGGGTAGAATGGACCGACCACGAGACGGTCGTGCTTGATGCCAGCAAGGCCCACAGCTCTCATCCCAACTACGCGATGTGCGCTAAGGTGCGCGCATCTATCATGCTTTTAGGTCCGCTTTTGGCGCGCTTCGGTCAGGTGGAGTTAGCACCGCCCGGAGGGGACGTGATCGGCGCTCGTCGGATTGACACCCACTGGGACGGTATCACTGCCTTGGGCGGGATTCTGACGCTGGACCGCGTCATCAGCGGTCGCATGCCTAAGATCGTTGGTACCGACTACTACCTCGATGAGCCCTCTGTCACCGCGACCGAAAATCTTGTGATGCTGGCGACGCGGGCCGAGGGGACCACGGTCCTCCACAATGCCGCGTCTGAGCCCCATGTAGTTGGCCTATGCCGCCTGCTGAATGCCATGGGTGCCAAGATCTCAGGCATCGGTAGTAACCGACTAGAAATTCAGGGTGTTAGTAGCCTCCACGGGGCCGTGCACACGATTGGCGCTGACTTCATGGAGGTGGGTAGCTTCCTATGCCTCGGCGCGATCTCCAAAGGCAAGGTCACCATCACCGACATCAACGTCGACGACATGCGCTATCCCCTTAAAGTGCTCGGACGCCTTGGCATTCACCCCGAGATCGGCCGTGATTCGCTGACTATTGATGGCACCAAGCCTCTGGTTATGCGTAAGGATATCGGTGACCGCATCGGCTCCATTTATAGCGGTCCGTGGCCGGCTTTCCCGACGGATCTGATGTCGGTAGCGATCGTTGGAGCGACGCAGGCTACAGGAACTATGATCTTTTTTGAAAAGATGTTCGAAGGGCGAATGTTTTTCACCGACAACCTCATGCGTATGGGAGCCAACATCGTCCTGTGCGATCCGCACCGAATTGTGGTCACTGGACCGTCGCAGCTATTTTCGGCCAATCTGAGTTCTCCCGATGTACGGGCAGGGATGGCGATCGTCATGGCTGCGCTGATTGCTCTCGGCAAGAGTGAGATCCATAACATCTACCAAATCGAGCGAGGTTATCAGGAGATCGACCGCAAGCTAGAGGCGCTAGGTGCGGCGATTAAACGCGTCGCCGTGTAATAATTTGTAGTTTAGTAAAATGAGCGTGACTTTGCTGAAATGAGGCTCTATACCACGCCCGCGGCCGAGCGTTTAACCCCGGACCTTAGTGTGGAGTCAATCATGTTTAGTCGTATCGTATCAAAATTATTGGTCAGTCTAACCCTACTGGCACTGGTATCTGCCACCCCAGTGGTAGCCAGCGAACTCGGTAACATCGAAGTCCACGGCGAAAGCTATGTACCATCATGCCCGGGATATTTTTCAACCGCAGTATTCAACGGCTTTGTTACCTATAAAATCGCCGATAGGAACGGGGCGAAGCCGGCGACAGTTGCACTTGTTTACTCGCTACGTAATGCATGGACTGGCAAGTCTTGGGCTGTCACTCCGAAAGAGTTAGTGCTCGCAAGTGAAGACGGCCACACCTGGACGGGGAAACTGCCCGAGTTGACCGTCGACGAACGCGGCCACCTGCATATGAGCCATCTAGAGCTGGCACTGAAGGTAACCTTGCCAAATGGTGAGATCACCTGGGACAACGGTGGACTCGCTCCCCTTGGTTTTTATAGCTTCGCGCTTCCGCAGCCAACCTGTAGCCAGGGAGAGGCGGGCTTGATGCTCTCCACACCCATGGCATCTGCTGCAGATTACCGCTAACGGCTACTTGCCACTCATAGCCAAAGGTGGGCGTGCAGGTTCCGGCACCAGTCTATGAATCCGCAGCATCATGTAGAGCGTGAATAGCGAAGCAAAGACAACTACGTACCCTACCCGGTCGAAATAGGCGATCGATCCATCAGGTAGGGTTTCGACTATATGCCCGGCCACCACTGCGCCCAAGCCTCCCGCCATCTGCTGTAACGACGCACTAATAGATGCATAGGCACCACGGCTCTTTGGATCTGGCACGCCAGACATCAGAGCCTGTGATGGAATCATCCGAGCCGTGATGCCGATGAATAGCATCACATTAACTAAAATGACGAACGGTAACGGGGTTTTGCCGAGATTAGTATAGACGGCGACCATGATGATGGTGAGAAAAGTACCGATGAGAAACATACGAAACTTGCCAAATTTATCGCTCGCCCGACCGACTAGTGGACCAGCAAACATCGTGCAGAGTCCAGTGATCATGTAAACATGGGGCAACGTAGAAAGGTCGACACCAAGATTCTTAACCGAAAAGGCGCTACTGAATGGCATGAGCATGAAGCCACCCATGGCGAGAAAGGTCGTGGTCAAAAAGCCCTGTTGATACCGCCTATCTTTAGCCGTCATCCACAGATGGTAAAAAGCACTGCCGTTGGTGCGTTGCGTAAGGTGCTCGTTGACTGGTTTGAGACCACGACCAATGACGGCTCCTACTATAGCTCCGATGCCCACGATCATAAAAAACGGCGCATGCCAGCCGACGGTGTTTGCGGCGTAAATACCGAGCGGAATACCCATAATTTGGCTGGCGGCGAATGCCGACTGCAAAACACCCATCACGCGTCCGCGCATGGAAAAAGGAAACAGATCAGTAGTAATGGCAAACACCGTAGAACCGATCACACCGCCGAAGAGCCCAGTGACGATGCGTGCCGTTAGCAGCGCTTCAAATGAGTTAGCCGTAGCACACATAAGTGTACCGACGAGAAATCCAACGTAAAAGAAAATGAGCATGCGCTTACGGTCGAAGCGATCTGCAAATCCTGCGGATAGGAATCCTGCTATCCCGGCACTAAAAGCATAGGCAGAAACCACCAGGCTAAACTGAGACGTCGATATGCCGAGTGTGGGCATCAAAATGGCGCCCAGTGGCGCCAAAATCATGAAATCTAGAATGACCGTAAACTGCAGGAAGGCCAGGAGAGCAACGACCAACTTTTGGTAGCCGGTAAAGCCATCTCTTGCCTCGGCTGGTCTTAACTGTGGATTTCCCTCGGGCGCATTAGCTTCGTGAGACACTTTGGGATTAATAGCAGCCATTTAAACCTACCTCACCTTCGTACCGAGGTGATTCGGTTCAAAACTGCTAAAGCTTTAGATAACGGCCAGCTTTAACACCAGATATTTACGGCTAATTCACTGCTTTTTCAAGAAATCCAAGGCATTACGCAAACGAAACCGCACCATCTCCCGACCGAGAATCACCATTGATTCAACGAGTGGCGGCGAATCCTTGCGCCCTGTAGCGATCAGCCTCACGGTCATAAAATAGTCTTTGGGCTTCCAACCTAGCGCCTCGCGGTGGGCGTCAAGACACGCCTTCAGGTGCTCAAAGTCCCAGTCGTATAGGTCGTCTAGTTTTTCGACGAGCTCGCTGACCATGCCGGCCATGTCGGCAGCGGTCTTGCCCTGTGGCACGAGCGGCACTCCATCGTACGGCAACGCTCCGTTAAAGAAGAAGCTGTTCTTATCAACGAACTGCTCAAGACGGTCCATGCGCTCGACGACATAGGGCCGCAGAGCCTTCAGCACTTCAGGTGCAAATACTTGGTTGCGAATCAGGTCGACAAAGCGATCATCAGAGAGCTTCTGCAGGTACTGATTATTCAACCAGTTAAGTTTAGTCTGATCAAAGATCGGACCACCTAGGTGGATTCCCTTTAGATCAAAGCGACTGGTCATCTGCTCGACGCTGAAGATCTCGACATTGTCGCCGTAGCTCCAGCCCATGAGGCCGAGGTAGTTCAGTAGGGCTTCGGGCAACACACCAGCGCGCTCATAGTAGCGCAACGAGGTGGGATTTTTGCGCTTAGAAATCTTCGAGTGGTCTGGGTTGCGCAACAGCGGCAAGTGACAGAAGACCGGCTTCTCCCAGCCAAAAGCTTCGTAAAGCAAAACGTGTTTGGGGGTAGACGAGATCCATTCCTCAGCGCGCATCACATGACTGATCTTCATCAAGTGGTCGTCCACCACATTGGCCAAATGGTAGGTGGGATAACCATCCGACTTCAGTAGCACCTGATCATCGAGCCGCTGATTGTCGATCTCTACCGTGCCACGAAGGGCGTCTTCAAACTTCGTCACCCCATCAAGCGGCATCTTAAGACGCACGACAAAGGACTCGCCCGCAGCCGCCCGACGCTCGCCCTCGGACGGGCTCAGGTCACGGCAGTGCCGGTCATAACCAGTGGTCTGGCCTTTTTCCCTCTGCTGCTGGCGCACTTGATCAAGACGCTCCGCCGTGCAGAAACAACGGTAAGCCAGGCCACGCTCGACCAGCTGCATAGCGTGGGCCGCATGGATTTCACGCCGCTCCGACTGCCGGTAAGGGCCGTATTTGCCACCGACATCTGGCCCCTCATCCCAGCTGAGACCAAGCCACTTAAGACTGCGCAGGATCATATCCTCGCTAGACGCTCGGTAGCGAGACTGGTCGGTGTCTTCAATCCGAATGATGAACTCACCGCCATGTTTGCGAGCAAAAACATAATTAAATAGAGCTACATAGGCCGTACCAACATGCGGGTCACCAGTGGGCGACGGGGCAATACGCACGCGGACTCGGTCAAAGCTCATGTTTCACCTCACGAAGCACTGGGACAGTCAATTTGGAGCCTGGGTCCCAAGGATTACTGACATTTAGTTTGGATTTCAATTAAGAAGTCAGTATAAGGCAACGTTTACGCCCGGACTGGCGGCAAAAAGGTGGTGCATCAGAGTGAAAAACGCCTCGAATTCCAATGACCTCGGTGAAGACACGGGCATCCGTGGGACGATCTTTCTCAACGACATCACGACGGTCGACTGCGCCATCTTTGATCCCTCGAAGGGTATCTTTGGGCAGAGTTGGGATATCGACGTCACCTTGACCGGTACCTTGGGCGATAACGGCTTTGTCTTTGACTTCAGTCTGCTCAAAAAGATGGTCCGCCAGGTGCTCAAGACTAGCATCGACCACTCGCTGATCATGCCTATCAACTCGCAGGCAGTGCAGTTCCGAGGGATGGAATTCCGCGGCTCGGAGAAGAGTGAGTGGTGGCATATGAAGTCCCGCTCGGGCAAGGTAGGCGTTGAGGGTGAATGGGAATATCACAGCCCAAATGGCGCCGTGTTCCCAGTGAGAAGTGTCGCGATAAACCGCCAAGTACTAGAGCAAGAGATAGTCCGCAGCTTACGTCACCGCCTACCCCAGGAAATAATAAGTATCAGCGTATCTCTGCGTGAAGAGGAAGTGGATCCCACCGAGGCTACCTTCCGCTACACCCACGGTATCGCTGGCCATGAGGGGATGTGCCAACGTCTGATGCACGGTCACCGGTCGCGACTGCAGGTGTATGTTGGTGAAGAGCGCCGCCCCGACCTTGAGCACTATATTGCGCGCGACGTACTTGGAGCGAACGTGCATATCGCCACGCCGATCCAGTTCCGTAGCGGCGAGATAGCTCCCGGCTCCCGCGGCAAAGGTCGTGAACCCGTAGTTCTTGGCTACCAGGCTTCGCAGGGCTACTTTGAGGCAACTCTGCCAGCCGAGCGGATTTTTTGCGTCGAACGTGAGACGAGCATTGAGTGCATCGCTGCCGAAGTGGCTCGCCTCGTCAAGCGAGAGGAAAATACCAACGAACGCGTCCGCGTCATCTGCTACGAGGGCATGTCCAAAGGCGCTATTGCCGAGTGCTGACGCACGGCAGTTAGCCAGTTGAGCCGAATTTGGGCTGCACCATCGCTGAGAAACGACTCGGGATGAAACTGCAGTCCAAAGGCTGGCGCCTCGCCACTCACCATGCGACTCATAGCCTGAATCTCACCCTGACGGCAGACCCCACTTATCTGCCAGCACTCAGCTAAACTGCTAGGTTCAACAACTAGCGAGTTATAGCTAGCCACCTCGACCCCCGAGGCTAAACCGCTGAGTAATCCTGGACTATTAGAAATCAACAAGCTGCGCGTAGACCCATGATGGGGATCTTTGGCTCGGACCACTTGCCCGCCGGTAGCGACGGCCAGAATTTGGTGCCCAAGGCAAATGCCCAGGATCGGTACCTTACCTAGCAATTCTTGGACTAGTGCCAAGGCAGCGACTGCATCCTCAGGGCGCTTTGGTCCTGGTGAGATGACGAGCGGGCAAGGACTTCGCTTGAGGCGGGCGATCCCATCAGCATCGTCACAAGTTACGTAGTCGACCGTCACGGCAGCGTCCAAACCGGTCAACCAGTCTATGACGTTGAAGGTAAAACTGTCATAATGATCTATAAGTGCCACTCGCATGACCGCCCTTATGGCACCAACCTCGCCGAGACGCCACGAAAAATATGTTTACCTTTAGGTACCTATTTATACTTGCTGTCAGCACGGCCGCCAGCCAGGTTGCCGTTGCAGCCAACGCCGAAATCCCGGCTGAGGCGGCTTTTCACGTCCTTGCCGACATGAATAGCCCAAGTCCCATGCAGCCAGCGTCCTGCCATGGGTCCTTCGGGATCGACCTTGGAGTCGGCCTTGAGTACTTTGCACTACCGACGACGAACAGTCTCCTTCTGGAGCAAGTAGGGCTTGAATATGCCACCCAGGACGGGGACGTGCGCCCCATGGCCACGCCTCGGATATGGCTCACCAAGGGCTTCAGCCTGCCAATTGATTTTAGCGTCTCGATTGCCGCACCTGGACGCAGCCAGGACCTGCTGCAGGTGAGCGGCATCCTCCAGTGGACGCTCTACCAGAGTTTGGGGCGACCGGCTGTTGCCCTGAGGGCCAGTTATGGCCAGCTGCAAGGACACTACGGCACTAAACTTAGTTCAACGAGTGGCGAGGCCATCGTCTCTTATGGTTTTTGGCGATACCTCAACGTCTACGGTCGGGCTGGATTTTGGAATCATCGAGGTTCCATCTTTGAGAGTCCGGTGACTACTGACCAACTAGGATTTAGCGAATCGCTTGCCGACACCTCGTACGATTTGAGTCAAATGAAGGGCGACACCGCAGCAGGTATCAAAATTAACCTATGGTCTCCGTTTGCAGCCCTTGTTGGCGAAACAAACTTCAACTCCAGTCGTAATTATACGGTGAAGCTAAGCTACCTACTCTAGCCTGTAGCGAGGTGAATGACCTTGAGTCGGCAGTCTGCAGCGCAAAAAGAGATGGCTCCCGTGGTCGATGCACCGCGAGTTGGTGACATTAAAGAAATTCGTACCAAATTACCGGAGCTGGTCGAGCTCGAGGACATTGCTAGGATCTGCCAAGCGGATGGGTCGGTGAATGTTGAGGGCACTGTCGATGCCTTCGGATTTCAGTTCCCGATTTACTCCTTCAATTTTGGGCTTGGCAAGTGGACTGATCCGACAATCGCGTTCATTGGCGGCGTGCACGGTCTCGAACGCATCGGTACCAATGTGGCGATCTCCTATCTCCGTACGATCGTCGACCTGATCCATTGGGATAAAGGTTTACAGCATCTTCTCAGTAAAGCTCGTTTACTCTTCCTGCCCTTGGTTAACCCAGCGGGGATGTACGCGACGACTCGCTCGAATGCCAATGGCATCGACTTGATGCGCAATTCGCCCATCGATGCGGAGGAGGAACCCAACCTCCCGCTATTAGGGGGACACCGCAAATCCCCTAAACTCCCCTGGTACCGAGGAGCGGCTGGCGCCCCCATGGAGCACGAGGCGCAAATCCTAACCCAGTTTGTGAAGCGGAAACTCTTCCCTTCACGTTTTTCGCTAGCGCTTGATATGCACTCGGGATTCGGCACAGTGGATCGGCTGTGGTTTCCGTACGCCTACTCACGCCGACCTTATGAACATCTGCCGCTCATGTATGCACTTAAATCCAAACTGCAGCGTAGCTTACCCAACCATGTTTACATCATGGAACCACAGTCGCTGCAGTATACGACTCACGGTGATCTTTGGGATTATCTCTTTCTAGAATCCCGTAAGGAGCTCACTGGGCATACCATGCTGCCTTTAACCTTAGAGATGGGATCCTGGATCTGGATCAAAAAAACCCACGCCAACTCTTTTCATCTCTAGGCATCTTTAATCCAGTAAAACCTCACCGCTTGCAACGGACACTCCGTCGTCACCACGCTCTCCTGGATTTTCTTCTTCGTGCCGTAGCCTCGCATGACAATTGGGCCAATGCCGAGCGTGTGAATTCAGAATTCGCCGAGCGTGCGATGGCCCTTTGGTACAATAAAAAAATTGATTAAGCGTTGTAGCGCTCGAGAATTCTCACTCGCGTGTCGTCGGCCAATCTCTTACGGCACCTGTGAGCACGGAACTGCATATCTGGCAAGACCGTAAGACGCACAGTTATCGAGCTTACACTGACCAACTTAAGCAGATGCGGCAGGAATTCCATACTTCCGTACCAAGCAACAGTCTCGTGGTTGGCGCTGGAAAAAGCCTCACCGTCCACTGTCTCATAGCGGAGACACACCGGCACTACCCGAGCCTTGCTGCGAATCGCGGCTTCAAAGAGGGATTTCTTAAAGTCTAATATCTGATCTCCAGCCGTGGTGGTGCCCTCTGGGAACAGAGTGACATTCAATCCATCGTTAAGCAGCGCCGACAGTCTATCGACGTCGCGATGCAAATCTCGTTTGTGCCGCCTTTCGATGAAAGTACACCCCGCCACCTTTGTGATTTGCCCAAGGACCGGGGTTTTTTCGATCTCACGCGATGTCACAAAAACAGCAGGAAACAACGCATTGATCACTAGAACATCAAGGTAAGACATATGATTAGGAATAATCAACATGCCCGCGTGAGTGTCGAAGTCCTGCGATGCGTCGGCCTCGATGATACACGTAACGTTCAAAAGCTTAAGCATCGAACGTGAGTAAAGCTGCACTAATCTGGTGACGCGTTTGGTTCGTCTGACATTACAGAAGGTGGAGTAGCGGGCAAAAAGCGAAATCATCGCGATAAAGCATAACACCGCGGCGACAACACCAACTCGTGCCCAAGCTTTTAGTCGCGCATATACTTCTTGTCGTAAGCTGCGACCATCCCGCCCATGTCGAGTACTGTCAGCCAATCCGCGCAGTTGAAGTCCCGATCGATCACCGGCTGCGAACATACCTTAGCTCCAGCTTTAATATAGGTCTTAAATAGCGCCGGCATAGCTGAAGGGGCTTCGCCTTTACCGGCAGTTGTACGGGCAAAAGCCTGCTCAAATCCATCTATACGGTATTTGCCTCGCGGCGAGATACCAAACGCCTCACTCACGAGTCCGCTATCAGCGAAGTAACGGTGAATTTCAGCAATAGGCTCAAGATCTACGGTATTGATACTACTAAGTCCGAACAGGTAATCAACTTTGGCACGTTTAGCATACTCGGCAATACCGCGCCAAAGTAACGTGATCACCGCACCATTACGATAACGGCGATCGATACAGGCGCGACTGAGTTCTAGTTTGGAACCTGGCGAACCGAGGAACTTGCTGATATCGAATTCAGTGGCTGAGTAAAATGGGGCGGCAAACTCACTCGCGATCAGTCGATAGACACCAGCCACAACACCCGACTTCTCGTCAAAGATAGCCAGATGATCGGCATGCACATCGAACTCATCCTGATCGCTGCGCAGGCTCAGCCACTTGCCGGCAAATTCGTAATGAAACACTGATCGGCGCAGCGCAAGCACTTGCTTCAGCTCGGCCGGGGACTCTACCGTCTTGACGCGGTAATCACGCACTTTGAAGTCTACCTCGACCTTGCGGATGAAGCCGTTAGCTCCGCCGCGAAGTATGGTCCATGGACGGATAAATTCAGGCACCAGTGGTGCTACGTTATCGCGAACCAAGGCAGACAGCATCGAGGACTCCAACCAATAAAATGTGGCTTAATGTACCTAAGCTACCACCTTAGTTTGAAGATGATATAAACCATTAATAAATTTTTGTCACCTCGCCAACCGCACAAAGTGACAACTTATTTTAAATAATATCAGCCGGTTACTTGTCGACGGCGACCGGAGCCTGACGCCAGACATCGACCGCTCGGCTAAAAGCCGTCGGGAACACCAACCAGACCACCAGGAGGGCCAAAACCAGGCCCACCAGGGCAAGACGCAGCGGCGACCAGATGCCCACGGGCTTGGTCCTAATGCCCTGCATCAACTGACTCAGATTGAGCGTCATAGCCGAGGATCTGACAGGCTGCGGATGCAGTACGAGATGTTCGCGCATAAACTGGACCACATCCGCGCTAGAACCGAGCTCTTGCTTTAGTAAAACCAGGCCTTGGGAAATCAACTGCTCGACTTCGCGTATAGGTTGATCCGAGATCTCACTGATTTCAGCTAGCTCAAAGCCGGTGATGACAGATAGCAGAACGGCCTCACGCTGCTGACCACCCAGCGCCCTAAACGCCTGGTCTGCCTTAAGTGCCGCCTTCTTGTTGGCAACGGCGACCTCAATGACATCGACATTGCGACCACTTTCAGGGCTCAAGGCCGCGTTAACCAGAATTGAGATATCCGCATTCCAGATGTCGGCATTGAACCGTCTGGCCGTTGCAAAAATACAGACTTTGAGTTCACCGTAACTGCTCAGTGTCGCAATAGTCTCACGGGTCAGGGAGGAAAACACCTCGTCGACTGACTCGTAGGACCGCGTAACCTGACCAGTCATCCGCATAAGATAGTCAAAAAGTTCGTGCCTCTCCCCTTCGAGGAGGTCCATCAAAGCGGCCTGTTCACCCTTGAGCACTTGACGAAATAGTTTGTCCTTTTCAGGCCGTATTTTGTACATGAGGCTCAGGACTCCCGTCGCGATACTTGGCGGATGATTGTTCCATAGTAAACCAATCCACAAAGTCCCGTCGATGCCAGAACTGACTGCATAGTTTGCTTAATGACCCCAGCTTGACTCAAAACCAAAACGATAAGCAGAGCCGTTAAGTGCAGCGAGGCTAGAAACACAACGCTCCGAGTCAGACGCTGCCAGCGCTCTGGCCGCGACCTTTTGACGAGCAGCACTACCCCAAACACCACAAATATCCAGTCGACAGGCCATACTAGCCACAGCACGGCATTATGCTTGAGCATGACATAGTCAGAAATCACCCAGTTACTTGTAAGCACAGTCCCCCAAATGGCCGACCAGAGCCCATAGACAAGACTAGCTGCACCAAGCAACGAGGCCGCCACGGGTTCACTGTAGTGACGCCCCAGAGCTAACAGTGTCGCCACCAAAACCCAACCTAAAGCGATGGTCACCAGGAAGTAGGGATTACCATCGGACCTGGGCTCGGGCATGTCGACGATTAATTCTGCCGCTTCGAGTAATTTATGATCTTTGGAGAGAGAGCCATCGTCAGCAATGGCTGGGACTAAGAAGAGTAATTCACGTAGGCGAGACGGGAGAAACATTTCATCCCAATTGCTAATACTCGCATCGAGAAAATCATTACTGCTCATATCAAGGCCTAGATAAACCCACCAGCTGGGCCTGGCAGAATCTTGTATGTACTGGCGCCTCGTCACAGGGGAGGTTCTGGCGGTAAAAAACTTTCTGAGTACGTCACCTAACACTGCGTTCAGATGATCGCGCGGACGAGTTGCGCAGTTATCGAGAAATTGACTGTATTGGTAATAAACATTCTCTGGTCTCGCGTTATCCGTTAAGCGCTGGTAGAGGGCCTTCTTTTGATTCACCGTGAGCACCAAGCGCTCCTGAATGATACTGCGCCGCTCATAACGCCTATAGTGATCAATCAGTGGCTGCGTCTCAGAAATTGCTAAGGCGTAGTTGAGATCGCCCCGATAAAATTTCCACGGAAATGTCGGATCAGTAAAATCAAAGATGCCCCAATTAAAACTCAAATCTAGACCTGACGGCCGCTCCACGACTCGCAGTATCGTATGACCAAATAACGCCTCAGGTCGAGGTCCGCGACCCACCGTCAGCAAGTAGAAATCAACCTGATTAAAATCCCACTTATTAACGTCCCCTAGATTTGGGACTTCCTGCGCGACGCCTGGCGACGCGTATGTCGAGAGCAAGAAGAGGGTCCCGAGCAGGTGGGCAAGGAAGCGCTGGACTCTACTATGGCAGCCACCTGGAGTCATATGGTCGTGCCGCCTGACTCTCTTGCCGCCAGGGCCGACTTTAGTTCAAGGCGAGCCTTACGTCGTGCCTGAGCCTCGTGATAACGCCTCTTGTCGGCATCCGTCACCGGGTGGACGGGTGGAATAGCCGTCGGACGTCCGTAGCTATCAAGAGCAACAAAGGTGAGGTAAGCACTAGCCGTATGATGCTTCTCCCCAGTCACTGGGTTAGTCGCCGTCACCCGCACCCCGATCTCGCAGCTAGTCTTGCCCGTGTAGTTAACACTAGCGTCAAGACACACAATCCAGCCCACATGGACCGGAGATAAAAAGGCCATAGCATCTATGGAGGCAGTGACTACAGGCCGATCACAATGTCGCATGGCACACGTGGCGGCAGCGATATCGACCCAAGACACGACCTCACCACCGAATACAGATCCCATCGCGTTGGTATGCTGAGGACGCACCAGATGCTCCTGGTGCGTTGCACTGTGACTGGTGGTTCTACCTGACATTTTGCTCTCCTTCCTGAGAGACACGGCTGACAACGGTGACACGGTTTTTGCCGCTACGTTTGCTACTGTACATGGTTTCATCGGCAAGCCGAAGTAGGCTAGCCCGGTCACGCGCGTGCTCAGGGTAAGCTGCAACACCTATAGAAGCTGTGAGTCTGGCCGTGGCTCCATCCTCAAGCCTGAATTCTTTGGCCTCAATATGGCGACGAACCCTCTCGGCCGCCAGGACACCCTTAGAGCATGTCGCACCAAGTAGCAGAACAACAAATTCATCGCCACCGTAGCGGATCGGAATATCGATCTCACGCACGGCGTCACGCAGGACTTCTGCCACTTGTTTCAGAACCGAGCTACCTGAGCAGTGGCCATGACGATCATTGATCGGTTTAAAGCTATCAAGATCAAGGAACAGCAAACAGAAGTTTGTTTGAAACCGTTCGGCACGCCGGAGCTCATGATCGATGGCAATCTCAAGATAGCGGTAGTTATAGAGCCCGGTCAGTTCATCCCGGTAGAGCTCGGCTTGCGTCCTGTCGAGTTTACGTAACCAACGACCCTCGTTCTGCACGAGGCGCACCAGATGATCCAACCGCATCTTGTGCAGCTGGCTAGTCTCACTTGGTGCGGGCGGCAGCTCCCATAAAAGGAGCGTACCCGCACGACTGCGCGGATCATCCGCGATGGCTAGCTGCAAGACCGAGTCACCCACCCGAATCTCGCTTGCCCCATCGCGCAATTCGCCTCCAATTGCGCTTGATTCAGCAATGATTTCAGATACTTTCTCCATAACTTCGTCGCTGACCGTGGGCACCCCAGGCACGTTTACCCGTCGGCGCTTCAGACTCACCTTGCCGGCCGCCTTGCTAATCTTGGCGCAGTCAAACTGCCGAACCTGAAATTGCTGCGCGAGCACCTCGCCCATACGCCTGTAAAGCGCCCTGGGGCCAGGAGCACCTGACAACGTTTTAGCTGCCTCATTGAGGCCGCGGAGCATGGCTAGCTGGTCCTGCGTCTCGTTTTCCAGGTTCATTGCGTTAAATCCGTGGCGAGTTAGCAAACATCACTGGGCTCAGCGTACAAGCATCGGAGCAAGCATTGCCTGCTGAATTAATGGCCCAGCGAATAAATGAATTATAGCACCGAGGGCGAGAAAAGGCCCAAAAGGAATGGCCGACCGTAGGGTAAGCCTCCGGGTCACTAGCATCATGGAGAGCCCCGTTAGCGCCCCTGCCACTGACCCGTAAAGGACCGTCGGGAGTATGGCCTGATAGCCAAGCCAACCACCTATGGCCGCTAGTAACTTGACATCCCCCATGCCCATGCCGACCTCGCGCCGCACAATCCAGTAAAGCCAAGCGATGGCATAGAGGCTGCCCCCGCCGAGGACTATCCCCAGGGAAGCGCTAATCCAATCCAAATCTGGATGAACGTAAACCACTATGGGGGTCAGTGCGATCATCGGCAAGCTGATCACATCAGGTATGATCATCAGCCTGAGGTCGATCACCGAGCACACGATGAGGACGCTGCAAAAGATCGCCGCGTGCAAGCAGCGCAGTAAATTTGCGTAATCGATTTGGTACCCAAATCCCGTCTCCACCATAAACGGGAAACGCCAATAAAGAGTCGCAAAGAGCACCGCTGTGAACGACTCAACCGCTGGATATTGCAGACTAATCTTAGATCGACAGCATCGTGCGCGGCCACCGAGCATAAACCAGCTTAGAATCGGGACATTGAGGTACCAGGGGATCGGTGTGCCGCAGGCTGGGCAGATGGATCGCTGGTGTTTTAAAAAAGTTCCCTCTGGTACCCGCAGGATACAAACATTGAGGAAGCTACCAATCACCGCACCCAGTATGACTGCCGCCCAGGTAAACCCCGAGCTAAGGTAATTAGTCCACGCAAAAAACATGTGTTCCTTTCAAGCCTGGCGACGTATCTAGCCTAGCGGCAATTACTCTTCATCCCGATGGGCATATCGGCTAGGTTGAGTATCGCACAGCTTGGGCGGCCAAAGCAGCACGTCCCATGACTCACTTATCAAGTCGGAAGGCATCATGCAGGTGTACGCCAGCGCTCAAACCTTAGAAAAACTAGAGTGGCCCGCGCTCCTCCAAATACTCGCGGATTTTAGTCAGACCGTCGAGGGTCGCAGCGCGACGCTGGCGCTAACTCCGCACCTGAGCACGACCGAGGTCCAAGCACGGTGGGACTGCGTCGAACCACTCAAACTCCTGGCGGCTCAGGGGATAAAGGCCCCTATTGGCGAACTTCTGCCGATGGCGGCAGTATTCCGCGCCTCCAGCAAAGGACAGATCCTTGACGGGCCATCGCTCCGGGCAGTTGCCGATCTCCTGGAATCGACGCGACGCACCCATGCCTTTGCAAGTGGCTATGAACAAAAATGTTCGACACTGCGGCGCACACGCGGACAACTTCTGCCAATGCCCCAGTTACTGCTAGCCATCACTAAAGCCGTCGGTGCCGAGGGCCAGCTACTCGATGATGCCTCGGCCGAACTGTCCGCCATCCGCCGCAGTAAGGTGCAGACGCGACGACGCATCGAAGAGACTCTGACCAAGCTCATCCACGGTGACGGTGAGCTCATGGCCTACCTTCAGGATGATTTTTTTACCGTGCGGGCAGAACGCTACGTCGTACCGATGAAGCTGGATGGCCGTGGCCGGGTCAAGGGCATGATCCTAGACACCTCCGCCAGTGGACAGACGCTTTACATAGAGCCGCTAGCCATCGCACCAATGAACGCGCAGCTGCTTGAGTTAGACCTTGAAGAAAAACTCGAGATTGCGAGAATCTTCCGCGAATTGAGCGCCCTCGTCGAGAGGGACTTGGACACCCTCAAGCACAACTATGATGCTCTTGTTGCTCTGGACGTGATGACCGCTGAAGCCAGTTTAGGCGCAGCACTTCATGCCGGACCAGCTAGACTCCGCGAGCTGCCTGGCCTAGATCTGCGAGATGCCCGACATCCTCTGCTCTCGCGCAAAAAGTCGAGCGTCAGCAATGCTATAGCTTTGGGCGATAAACACAATGTGCTGATCGTGTCCGGCCCCAACGCCGGTGGTAAGACGGTAGTCCTAAAGACTGTAGGCCTCCTTCATCTCATGGCGAAGGCTGGTCTACTACTGCCAGTTGATAGTGAATCAAGTATTTTTCTCTATGATCATATTTACCTCGAGATGGGCGACGCCCAAAATCTAAGTGCTAATCTGTCGACATTTTCTGGCCACTTGATGGGTCTAAAGCCGATCCTGGAATCAGCGGGTAGCAAGGACTTAGTGCTACTTGACGAGTTGGCTGTCGGTACGGATCCGGAGACCGGTGCGGCGATTGGCGCCGCCATCTTGGAGTCGCTCGCCGATCGTGGCGTCCGTGGTGTAGTGACGACCCACTTTGATGCCTTAAAGAGCATGGCCCTGTCGGATCAAAGATTCCGCAACGGCTCGATGGAGTTTTCGCTACAAAACTTGAGACCCACCTATCGCCTACTTCTGGACCTACCTGGCCAGAGCTTTGGCCTGGAAGTGGCCGAGCAGATTGGTCTGCCTTCCGTTGTACTGAAGCGTGCGAAAGAACTCCGCAACGGCCGCGCCTCCAGCATGGACCAGGCTGTCGCTCAGTTGATGGCAGCTCGCGATGAGGCCGAGGCCGCAACCAAAGTCGCCAATGGCGAAAAACTGCAGGCCGAGGCCGAGCGCTTAAGATGGCAAAATGAAGTCGAACATATGCAAGAGGCCCGGCGCAAGGCCTCCCAACAATTGGCCGACCGCTACGAGGAGCGCCTAGCCGACCTAAGGCGGGAGTTCGAGGGCGCACTAAAAGAAGTCAAAGAGGCAGCCAAGAGTCAGGTCCAAGATGGCAGGACAGCCCTACTTGCGGGTCGTCAGCGTGCCGAGCAAACCCTAAAGCAAATGGGTCAAACCATAAACGAGATCCAACGCTCGTACGACATCGAGGGCAAGTTGCCCGGCCAACCGGCCAGTCGTGAGTCTCTCAGCGTCAATACGCCGGTTTACATTCTGCCACTTAAAAAAACTGGACGAGTCTTGCGCATCGGCACAGGCGGAGACGACACCATAGAGGTCGAGGTCGGCATCCTGAAACTCCGTGTGCCGCTCCATGATCTCCGTGTGCTAAGCCCTGGTGAAGGAGTTGCCAGTCACCGCCCGAATCGCTAGAGTCAGTCCCAACTCCCCCGACGGATTTTAGGACTGATTTTAAGACTGATACGCGAGTGATACGAGACTGATACGAGACTGATACGGTGCCGATACCAGGAGGCGGTTGCCATCCATGGCGGCCGTTATCCAATCATCAAAGTAGAGGAGAGATACCGTGGCCAAAGCCAGCCGATCACAATCTAGCCGCGGCAAACAATTTGATAAAAAAGAGCTTCTTGCCGACTACCGTCTGGGGTGGGCTAGCCGACATGCCAGCCTCATTGGTCGCAAAGAAGTGCTTACGGGTAAGGCTAAGTTTGGAATTTTCGGCGACGGTAAAGAAGTAGCCCAATTAGCCATGGCTAAAGCTTGGCGCCCTGGCGATTGGCGCAGTGGTTACTACCGCGATCAGACGATCATGCTGGCAGTAGGTGTATGTACGCTTAAGCAGATTTTTGCTCAGCTCTATTCAGACACCGATCTCAGTCACGATCCCATGTCGGGTGGCCGGCAGATGAATGCGCATTTCTCCACTCGCTATATCGATGCCGATGGTCGCTGGCTTAGCCAGACGGCGCAGGCCAACACGGCTGCCGATTTATCGCCGACTGCAGCCCAAATGGGCAGGCTAGTGGGCCTCGGTTACGCCTCAAAACTTTATCGGCAAAATCCCAATCTCCATGGGCTTAAAGACTTCTCTATCAACGGTAACGAGGTTGCCTTTGGCACGATCGGCAATGCCAGCGCGGCTGAGGGCATATTTTGGGAGGCGTTAAACGCCTGCGGTGTGCTTCAGGTCCCTGTAGCCGTATCGGTATGGGACGATGGTTTCGGAATCTCGGTACCAAACAAGTATCAGATGACAAAAGACTCCATCTCGGCTGCGTGCGCTGGCTTCGCCGCCGATGACAAGGCCGAAGGCTATGATATTTACGTCGTCAAAGGTTGGGATTATCCAGCACTCGTGGATGCCTATAGACACGGCATCGAGCGCGTGCGTGACCTCCATCGCCCAGCCCTCTATCACATCACCGAGTTAACTCAGCCTCAAGGTCACTCGACCAGTGGCAGCCATGAGCGATACAAAACTGCTGAGCGACTGCAATTTGAGCAGGAGGCCGACTGCCTAAAGCGCATGCGCGAGTGGTTGCTTAGCTCGGATATCGTGACGGAGTCGGAGCTAAAAGAGGCCGAATCGCTCGCCCTAGCTGATACTGAAAAGGCGAGATCCGAGGCTTGGCAGGAATATTTGCAGCCGATTAGTAATGATCGCGCAGAACTCATGGCTATATATGACCGTATCGCCGAGTCGTGCGAGCGCCATGATCTGGTTGATGAAGCCAAAAAACAGTTGAGTAAGTTACCTGCATTGCTACGCCGCGGGATCGTCGGCTCTGCGCGCAAAACTCTCTTCGATCTGCGGCTAGAAAAAGACGAGGTAAAAGCACCGCTGCGGGATTTCGTGCACCATCAACAGTCCGTCAATCAAGATCGCTACACGCGCTGGCTACACAGTGAGACTGCACGATCACCTCTCAATGTGAAGGAAGTCGCGGCAATTTACGGCGACAATCCTGAAAGCATTCCCGGCAATGAGGTGATTCAACGCTGTTTTGATACCCTGTTTGCGAGAGAGCCTCGCCTTTTTATCATCGGTGAGGACGTCGGCAAACTTGGTGACGTGAACCAAAACTTCAAAGGCTTACAAGAAAAGTACGGTGAGCTGCGACTCACGGATACGGGAATTCGTGAAGCCACTATTTTAGGTCAGGGCTTGGGAGCAGCCATACGCGGTCTCCGCCCGGTGGTCGATATTCAGTATCTTGATTATTTACTTTATTGCTTTCAGTTGCTGTCGGATGACTTGGCGACATTGCATTATCGTTCGGCTGGTGGTCAAATCGCTCCCGTGATTGTGCGAACCAAAGGGCATAGGCTTGAGGGTATTTGGCACAGTGGTTCCCCGATGGGGGTCCTGACGAGCGGCCTGAGAGGTATGCACGTTTGCGTGCCTAGGTCGATGGTGCAAGCCGCAGGTATGTACAACACTCTGTTCCAGGGCGATGATCCAGCAATCGTCATCGAGGTCCTGAGCGGCTACCGACTTCGTGAGACAGTGCCTGAGAACCTAAGCGAGTTTACTGTCCCGCTAGGAGTGCCTGAGATCGTGGTCAGTGGCTCCGACATCACGGTCGTTACCTACGGTGCCTGTGTGCGCATTGCTGAAGAAGCAGCGGAACGACTTGCCACAGCGGGTGTTAGCCTTGAGGTGATCGATGTGCGGACTCTACTGCCGTTTGATCGGCCACAGCTGATCGCTCAATCCATCAAGAAAACCAATGCGGTAATCTTTATGGACGAGGATGTTCCCGGTGGTGCGACCGCCTTTATGATGCAGCAGGTGTTTGAGCAGCACGGAGCTTACCACGACCTTGATGCTCCGCCGAAGACTCTAACGGCACCGGCTAATAGACCTGCCTATGCTTCAGATGCCGATTACTGGTGCAAGCCAAGCGTTGAAGACCTGGTTGAGGCGGCGATGACTATCATGCACGAGCGCCACCCGGAGGTTTACCAACTCTAGAGAGGCTCGCTAAGATTGCCTCCGAAGTTTTGACTGCAAGGACTTAAGCTCGTCAAGCAGTGGCGAGTCTAAGTCCTCCTCGTGACATGCCTGAAGCAAAAGCTCAATTTTCTCTCTAAGCTTTGGAATACGCGGCGTCAATCTTAAGGCCAGAGCTCGCTCGCAGTTGTCGATGAGATCGGCACATCGAGCCAGCAAAGCCCCCTCACCGACCAGAGCACAGCGCTCCACGCTATCGGCATACCTTGCTATTGGATCTCGAATTCGTAAATCATTGGTGGTAGCCTGCACCGTAGAGGCGACCTCGAGTCCAAATTGACGCATGACCTGCTCGGGACTCATAAGCGACTTCTCGAGTAGATCGTGCAGGAGACCGCCTAGGACCACGTTCAGCCCGTAGCCTTGAGACATCAGCTTGAAAGCCACTCGTAAGCTATGCATAACTAAGGGTTTTCGACCCTTTTTAGGTCGAGACTTGGTGGCGTCAAACAGCACCTGCACAGCATGCTCGAGAGCCTCTTCGCATGCTATAATCATAGGTATGGCAGACTCCTGGTGGACTGCCGCCGCTCGCTGTAAGCGCCTCAGTTTCTTTAACTTTTTTTTTGCCATATCTAAAAAATTAGCGCGAATTGCCCGACTAAATCAAGCACTGTCCGCGATCCATGCGGCTGGAGGCCCATTTTGACTGCCGAACCCCTAACGACCAAGACATCCGCGGCGCTCGGCGACCACTACTTCAACAAAGAGCTAAGCTGGCTGGAGTTCAATGCTCGCGTACTCGACGAGGCTCTGAGCGAAGCCACCCCTCTACTTGAGCGGCTTAAGTTTCTGTCGATTTTCAGCTCCAATTTAGACGAGTTCTTCATGGTGCGAGTCGCTGGACTAAAGAAAATGGCCCAGGAAGGCTTGCGGCTCAGCGATTCGCCGGACTCGATGGAAACCAGCGCCGTACTCGCTGGCATCCGTCAGCGCACGATTGAGCTGCAGCAAATGCAGTACCAATGCCTAAATGACCACGTACTGCCGGCTTTGGCAAATTACGGGATTCGCATCCTCACTCTAGACACCTTGTCGAGCAAACAAAAGGCGGCGATTGATGCCTACTTTGAGTCCGATGTCAGTCCAGTACTAACACC
>Ga0078894_10000665_pt1 | contig 24478 bp, 21 predicted proteins | sample LauGreSu1BDMLBSD_2_FD_67506 | JGI IMG/M metagenome (GOLD analysis project Ga0078894, IMG submission 67506) | Freshwater lake microbial communities from Lake Michigan, USA - Su13.BD.MLB.SD (version 4) (version 4) | ecosystem: Environmental > Aquatic > Freshwater > Lake | place: Lake Michigan... | reverse complement strand
TGACTTCAGTTGACAGAGATGGTATGGGCAAAGGGCCAGACTTTGAGCTGTGTGGCGCGATTCGCGAATTCACGGATCTTCCACTCATTTATTCTGGCGGGATAAGTTCAACTAGCGATGTTTCAAAACTTGCTGAAATGAAGCTTGATGGTGTTGCCGTGGGCCGATCACTTCATAATCAAAAAATGAGCATTCATGAAATACAAGAATTCCTCTATTCCAGGGGAATATTCACACGAAAAAAGGACTCTTAAGAGTGAAAATTGCAATCGCGGATTATGGAGCTGGAAATCTCGGGAGCCTTGCGAGTGCCTTGAAACAGATGAAAGTGAACGCGTCGATTACGCGCGACAAGACTGAAATTGATAAAGCCGACATAATTTTGTTGCCGGGAGTCGGTTCCTTTTCAAAAGGGATGAATAATTTGATTGATTCTGGTCTTGAAACATCGATGAGAAATGCTTTTCAATCCGAGAAACGTTTAGTCGGGATTTGCTTGGGCATGCATCTATTCGCCGAAATCGGTTTTGAAGGCGGAAAAACAAACGGCTTGGGATTCCTGCCAAGTAGCAGTGTCCAGAAGCTACCCATCAATCAAACTACCAGGATTCCACACTTAGGTTGGGATAATATCATTGGACAGCAAGACTCCAAGAATAAGTTTATGTATTTTGCACATTCCTATTACCTTGAGCTTTTAGGCGAATCACATGTCAGCAGAGAATTTACATACGCATGGGGTGATTTAGAACTTCCTGCAGTAATTTCATACAAAAATATCCGTGCGGCGCAGTTCCACCCCGAGAAAAGCGGTGACGGGGGATTGCATATACTTAGAGAAATGATTCTAAGTTGAAAAATCAAAATTCACAAAAAGCAAATGTCAACGAAAAAAGAGGAACTCATTGAAGATATTACATCTCGCTTCCTTTGTTGGAAATCAAGGGGACCTAACTAACCACAATAATTTTCGCACTTGGTTCAATGAAATAACAAAATCCGAAAATATCTGGAAACAGATCGAAATTAGAGGTTTCTTCCGGAAAGAATATACGTATGAAGAATTTTTCCCTGAATTTGCAAATCAGTTTGATTTGTTAGTGATTGGCGGAGGAAATTTCTTTGAACTATGGCCATCAAACTCTTGGTCGGGAACCTCGATTGGGTTAACTCCCGAGATGCTCGACAGATTGAATGTCCCAATATTCATTAATTCCATAGGCGTAGATGCGGCTCAAGGCATTTCCGAGAATGCAAAGTTCAACTTTGCGGCCTTTATTGAACAACTTCTAAAAAAGAACTCATTAATTTCAGTTCGCAACGACGGCTCATACGATGAAATAAACAAGCATGTGCCAGAAACTATTATGCAAGAAATTCATGTCTTGCCGGATGCTGGTTTCTTTTGCATCCGGCCCATTCTACCAGTAAAGAGAAACTCTTATACTTATATAGCTATTAATTTAGCCATTGATATGAAGAAAAAGCGATATGAAAATCAACGTGAGAATGGATATCGACAATTTGTAAGTAACTTCGCAGCAGATATAGAGTGGTTACTTTCAAAGGCATTTGTTGACAAAGTAATTTTCACATCTCACATCTACTCGGATCTAGAAATTGCACTTGATGTCGTGGAGAAACTATCGGATAAATCTCGACGAGAGAGAGTGATCTTCTCTCAATTTGGACCTGACATGGCTTCAAATCAAGTACTCGTCGAAACGTACTTTGAAGCTGAACTAACGATTGCAATGCGCTTTCATGCAAATTTGATACCTATAGGGCTTGGTCGACCGACTGTCGGAATCAATACGTACCCCCAAGTATCTAAATTGTACAGCGAAATTCAAATGGAAGAGAATTCTCTTTCACTGGATGAAAATAATCGCGTGGCTGGATTACGTCCGTTCATAGAAAAGCATTTTGAAAATCCCAATTCAACAATTAAGAAATTAGAAATTGTCAAACTGAATGTCGGAAAACAGCGTGCGCAGTTTAGGGAAGTCCTTGAGAAGTGGTTGAATATCTAATATGAAGGTTATGTTTGTGGATCTTTTTCCATCAATTTGGGGTCATTCACTCCTTATTTCTCAATTGAGAAAATTAACAGAAGAACTCGGCCACATTACAGAGACAGTAATTTGCGGTCCAAGATTCTTCAATTTCTGTAGCGCCATGGAAGCAAAGAACCTTCTTCCTTTGAATTCCAAAGAGGAGCGTGAAAATATTTGCTTCGAATGCAAAGCGAAGAGCGATCAACTATTACTAGATTCAAATAACAAATGGGACCTTTCTTCCCTTCTAACATCAAAGCAAATTAGTGCTATCGAAAGTTATATAGATTCGCTCAACTTCGCAGTACCGACTGAAATTACCTTTGAAGACGTTGAAGTAGGTAAATTCGCACTGTATGAAACACTAATTCGATTTAAGAAAAGTGATTTAACTTTATCATCCGAGGAGTTCCAACATTTTAAAGGTTTATTGCAAAGTTGTATGAGGGTAGTTTTGGCCGCAAATACCATTTTCACACTAACCCACCCGGATAAACTGATTGTCTTTAGTCCACAATATGGAATAAATAATGCTTTCTCGCAAGTTGCGCAAAATTTAAACATCCCTGTTATCTTTATGGAAGGGAGTGCAAATCTTAGTGAAAGATTAAGTTCAGTGAGACTCTGGGATTGGAAGACTCACGGGCTTTTGCAACCTGCACTAAGCGAAATAGAAATTTTTTCTCAATACACTCCTAGCAGCGATGATTTGCTTAGAACTCGAAAGATGATGGATTTAATTTCCAAAGGTGATCACTATTCTGTTTATTCTGCGAAAGCTTCAAATGAAAATCTGCGTATGAAATTTGGAATACCCACGAATTCCAAAGTGATCCTTCTTTCAATGAGTAGTTATGACGAGGTCTATTCTGGTTTTGTAATTGGAGCATTTCCCCGAAGCAAATATGTAAGTAGAGTGTTTTCGTCTCAGATTCGATGGGTGGAGGAAACTATCCGCTGGGTTTCTAGTCAACGAGACACTTACTTGATAGTTCGACCGCATCCTCGCGAATTTCAAACTAAGGTGAACTCGAATGTGTCTGAACATTATCTAGAAACTAGGAGAGTTTTATCAGACTTGCCAGCTAATGTAATTGTAGACCTACCCGAGTTCGGGACTTCAATTTATGACCTTTTCAATGTTGTGGATGTCGTCTCTACTGGATGGTCATTTACGGGAGTTGAAGCTCTTATGGCAGGGATTCCGGTCGTTACATACGATAAAGAAATCTCTTCTTTTCCTGCGGAAATTCATTTAAGTGGTGAATCACAAGATGAGTATTTTGATAATTTAACACAAGCCATGAATATGTATCGGAACCCAAAATGGGAATACCAAGCAAAACGATGGGTTAGCTTTGTCTCCTCTCGAGGAACCATCCGACTCGGAGGAAGATTGGAAGATCGCTTTAGAATTTTTCGTATACCGATATTTCGGCGCATTTTGCAATCAAAATATATTGTGAATTACAAAAATAGACTCTTTCGATTTATAGAAGCGAGGATGACTCCAAGAAAAGTTGATCTGAACAGATACTCAGATTTTTTGAACAGCGATCACACGAACCTTTTTCAAATTCCAACTTAAATTGGATACTAGCAGAACAAGGACTCCCTTTTATACAATTAAAATTGAATTTCGGAGAAAACCGTAGAACGCTGAAGCTTATAATAAAGCTATAGGATTTATACTTGATTGATGCATTCGATGAATTTATAGATTGAGGTTGCAACTTTGAAAACTACAGATTGTTGTTCCAAAATTGTTGGGAAGTTAAAGGCATTAATCCTTCTTCGGGGAAGGGTACTCCAAGGAGCAATTGTAAACAATTACGATAACGAATTAATAGCGAATTATGTAAGCAGAAAGACTCAGGATGCACGCCTCAATCAAGGTAGTCAAAACTTTAGCGCTATCAATTATCGATATTTTGCGCCGTTCGCATTCCTTCCAATGGACAGAGAATTAAAAGTATTGGATTTTGGTGGTGGAGCCGGACATCATTTTTATTCCATGGTGGACACCATATTGCACAAAATAATCTGCTGGACAGTCGTCGAAACTCCCGCGATGGTTGCTTCAGCAACTAAATTAAATACAGATGACCGGCTCACATTTGAAGATTCCCTCTTGAAAATATCCGATGTAGAGTATGACTTGATACTCGCGAGTTCCTCAATTCAGTACTCCCCTGAACCCCTAAAGACTTTGAATGAACTTATAAACATAAAATCAAAATACTTTTTTATAACAAGAATGCCTGTTTGGGAATTTCCTACTAAAAAATTGATACAAAAATCAGCGCTTTCGAGCAATGGTCCCGGGCGCCAACTTTATGAACTTAACGATGGGATAGTCGAATATGAACTCACAATCCTAAATAGAGAATTGTTTGAGAGCTACTTTGAAAATAGATTTGAGACTATTTTTCGATCGTTAGAAACCGAAGGCGTTCATGAGATAGACGGAAGGATAGTCCATCACTACGGATATTTATTTCGAAGAAGGGATTAGATTTATGTTTCACCCACTTACTTTCTAGCCATATTCAGTTGACCTTTGAGAGTATTCCTGATCAGCCACATGAAATCTTTGCGGAAATTAACTTGGTGTGAATGCAATCCAAGCCTTTCTGAATTTAACAAGATAGTGGAGACATATGGTTTATAGATTGTTTTTATGGGCAAAATTCTAATCTGGTAACCGGATGCTGCAACATAGAAAACAATTAAACTTCGACACAATCTAAACTGAAGCCCATGAAAATGGAAGAAAATGACTGAGTAATCTTCAATAAACAATCGATTGTTGATTGAATTGATTTCATAGTTATTAAGATTCCAAGGAGCAAGACCAATCCCAGGATTTTCAAAAATGTGCAAAGATTTATATTTCTGGGGCCATTCATTTAAGTAAGTTTGATCTCCACACCTTCCTTCGAACATATTTACATCGCATCGATGGAGTACCTGATCTCTCCAAACCTCAACACAAGTATTGAATTCAGTTTCAGGTCTTCCAATTACTACTCCGACATTAAACCGTCCTGATTTTTGAAGCCACTCGATGCGATCGGGTGAGTATCTATGCTCGTGAATAGCAATATTTTTAGAATCTGGGATTTCAGAAACCATCTTAAAAATGTCACCGACGAAGAAACAATCGGCATCAACGTAGCCGACGAAGGAGTATTCCTCACTAGAGTTTAGGCAATATCGAAGTAAGCAAGCAGCACTTGTCCAACAAATCTCGCGCCAAGGACGCTCTCCGACTAGTGCCCTGAGCGCTTTATCTTCAAAATCGTCAAACAGAACTATCGAAATGTTTGGCTTTGACAAACTATCTAATTTCGAGCGCGTAAACGAGTCTAAAGCTAAAATCGTCCAGTGGATCTGCCCCGAGGCATTTGCCTCCACGCTTTCAATCAGCGCGATCCCCTGAGCAAGAAAACTCGAATCAAAAAGCGTGCACAAATGTATTGACGCCCGATCGTTTAACTTTTCCATAAATTCCTAAAAAACCTTGTCGTGAGGTAAAATCATAGTATATATGAGCATGATGCTCACATCCCAATTAGAATAATCATCATGAGTCTCGCGCCAATTGCAATTTTTGCATTCAATCGACCAGCTGCATTATCCAGGCTTATTCATTCTCTAGAAAAGAATCAAGAATTTGATTTCTCAAAAATCTATATTTTTATCGATGGCCCAAGAAGTCAGATGGAGCAATTAGCTGTTCAAGAAGTGGAACGGATAGCACGCAACCTTCGAACAACCGCTGGTGTTGAGGTCATACAACATCGATTGAATTTAGGATTGGCTAATTCATTAATAAGTGGAATCGATAAAGTTCTACAGAATAATCAATCGATAATTGTTCTCGAAGATGACCTAGTAGTTTCTGAAAACTTTTTAAGTTTTTGTAATTCAGGATTGGCACGTTATGAAGCCAATTTAAATGTTGCAAGCATTCAGGGTTTCACCTACGATATCAATTATTCTGAACATGACACTTATTTTATGTTGGGTGCGGATTGTTGGGGTTGGGCCACTTGGAAAAATCGATGGGAGGAATTTGAGCGAGATGGAGCGAAACTATTGCATAACTTGCAAACTTCAAAAAGAGAAAAAGAATTTGATTTAGATGGTGCCTATCCTTATACAAGAATGCTTGAACGTCAGGCTTTGGGCTTCGTTGATTCATGGGCAATTCGCTGGCATGCCTCAATGTTTCTTCAGAAGCGAGTATCGCTCTACCCGTCAAAAACTCTAGTAGAGAATCATGGACAAGATGGTTCTGGAACACACATAGGCTCGAAATCATTTATTCCAAGGCAACTTTCAGCATTTCAACCAAAACTGGAAGACATACCGGTTATCGAAACGACAGAAGTGAACCGAATTATGCGCAGCGTATTAAGAAATAAATACGGTACATACTCATTTTATCAACCTATGAAGTACCTCAATTTTCTCAAACGATTATTTGGCAATGCAATTTAGTGATCGAATTTTAGTTTGTGGCTTGGTTAGAGATGTCCAACATTCTATTTGTCACGAAATTTCCAGGCTGAGTCAATCGATGAAAGGGTTTTCGGAAGTCCACTCTTACCTGGTAGAGTCCGATTCCAAGGATTGCACATTGGAGGAGCTGGAAAAATTACGGAATTCAAGCATTAAATTGGATTTCGTCTCATTGGGTATTCTATCGACGATGATCCCTGATCGAGTGGAACGAATTCGACACTGCAGAAATAAATATATTGAATTCATTAGGGTTAATTCCGAAAAATTTGATTACGTTTTAGTTGCTGATTTAGATGGAATTAATAGCAGATTCTCTAGGCGCGCGCTTGAGTCCTCGTTTACAGGGAATGTCAATTGGGATATGTGTGCAGCTAATCAAATCGGCGGGTACTACGATATTTATGCGCTACGGGCTAAAGGTTGGTGTGAGTCTGATTATCAAAGGGAAATAGAGGACAAAAGTGAAGGGCTAAATCCCCGTCAACTATTCCAACTTAGGACAGAACTGATATACGATCGAATGAGGAAAATTAGTAGAAAGTCATCTTGGATACCTGTAGATTCGGCCTTCGGAGGGTTGGCGGTGTATAAGACTGATATGTTTCTTAGAGCTGATTACACTCCTATCGAGGATAGTGTTTCTAGACAATGCGAACATGTTGATTTTAATCTTAAGTTGAGATAAATGGGCTATCGCCTATTTGTTAATCCGGCACTAATCAATTCCCATTGGAACACCTATAACATCAATAGGTTTAAGGTAATTCGGAAAGTGCGAGGATTTAAACGAAGATTTATTTGAGGACTCTCCTGAATCTCCTGCCGCCGCACTTCTGAAGAGGTACGATAACCAGGTGTTAATCGATGTGAGAAAGCCATGACTGCACCATCAGTATTGATTACAGGTGGCGCAGGATTCATTGGTTCAGAATTTGTAAGGCAATGCGTGAACTCGAAGGCCTACTCGAAAATTTATGTTATTGATAGCCTTACCTACGCGGCGGATATGAATAGAATTAAAGCTGCATTGGACAATTCGGAGATTGAATTCATTAACTGCAGTATTTCTGAAGTAGGTAGATACCAAAATCTACTTTCGGATGTAGGGCACATCGTGCATTTCGCTGCGGAATCTCATGTGGATAGAAGTAATACAGACGGAATGCCGTTTCTTCAATCTAACATCATCGGGACTTATTCGCTTCTCGAGGCTGCGAGGTCTTACCCACACATTAGAACTCTGTTGGTATCAACTGACGAAGTGTATGGATCTATTGATGAAGGCTTATTTTTGGAAAGTAGTCCATTAATTCCTTCATCTGCATATTCTGCAAGCAAAGCGTCATCAGACCTTTTCGGATTAGCTATGATCCATACATTTAATCAAGACATCGTTATCACAAGAGGGTGTAACACGTATGGTCTTTATCAGCATGTTGAAAAATTAATCCCACTGTGCATTACGAGGCTTTTGGCTGGTTCTAAAGCACCGCTTTATGGTGATGGAAATAATATTCGCGAATGGATTCATGTATCGGATCACGCTCGTGCCATCCAGAAGGTCATTTCAAGTGGACGATCTGGTGAAATTTACAATATTGGTTCTGGTTATAGGTTAACCAATAGAGAAGTGATTTCGCACATTTTAGTTGAGTTGAACTTAGGCTGGGAAAGCGTTCAATTTGTGACTGACCGTCCTGGTCACGATAAAAGGTATGCACTAGATACTTCCAAAATTCAAAAGGAACTCGAGTGGGATCCCCAGGTGGACTTCTTGGAAGGAATAAAGGAAACTGTCGAATGGTATCGACAAAATTGGGTGAACTTGTGAAGGCATTACTTTTAGCTGGTGGAACCGGAAGCAGAATTTGGCCCTTGAGTGCGGCAGTAAATAAGCAACTTCTTCCAGTCTATGACAAGCCAATGATTTACTATCCGTTAACTACCCTGATGCTCGCTGGAGCCACAGAGATTCTCGTTATTACTTCACCTGACGCCACGGGAGGAATGAAAAAACTACTAGGAGATGGAAGCCAGTGGGGAATCTCAATCACATACACAATCCAAGAAAAGCCGGCAGGAATTCCCGAAGCATTTATTTTGGCGCCCGAGAGCTTCAAAAATAGTTCAGTAATTCTCATGCTTGGCGACAATTTGCTCTATGGAATGGGGCTCGGAGAGTCACTCAAGCAGAATTCAAAATTAATAGGAGCAAAGATTTTCGCCTATCAAGTATCTAATCCCGAGGAGTACGGTGTAGTAGTACTTGGGGATGATGGTCGACCCAATCAAATAATCGAAAAACCAAATAATTCGATTTCGAATTTGGCAGTTCCAGGACTCTACTTTTTTGATTCAAGTGTTTACCATCGAGTACAAAATCTTCAACCTAGCAGTCGTGGGGAACTCGAGATTGTTGACATCCTTAATTCTTATTTGGATGAGGAATTGCTTCAGGTTCAAGTCCTCGAGCGCGGAACAGCCTGGTTAGACACTGGCAACCCCATGTCACTTCTAGCCGCAGGAGAGTTTGTAAAAGTTATTGAGGACAGGCAAGGTTTAAAGATTGGCTGCCCTGAGGAAGTTGCCCTAAGAATAGGTCTGATTACTGTTGAAACATTAGAAAAGAATTTGAGTGAAATTCCAGAGGGAGAATATAAGAAATACTTAAGGCAACTTTTATAACGGTGGTTCTCCAAATAGATAATCCGTATAATCGTATGGATGACTAGCGAAAACACCCATGATCGAATCTTTCGATTCAAATCTAACTTCACACCAATTGTAAGGGGGAATAATAAGAAGTTTACCTTCTTCTAAGTCGAAAAATTCAACTCTAGTCATGTTCTTGATAACAATCTTTTGACTTCCTTTAATAGCAAAAAAAGCCTGCCAGCACCTTTTGTGTGCATGGCTCCCTCGAGTGAAGTCAGTACTTTGCACAGTAATTACGAAGTACCTCTTAACTTGAAATGGCAACCCTGAAAACTCCAGGGAAATCAGCCTGCCTCTTTCATCGTCTTTTATTAATGGGTCAAAATAAAATGGTGGCTCTGCAATGCGATACTCTGAATCAGTCATAGACTCTTCCAAAAAAATCACTCAGACCTTCTTCGACCCGGCATATTTCTGCCTCCGTCATTTCGGGGAATAATGGAATCGACACGACTTGATTACAATGAAGAGTTGTCCGAATCAAGCTATCCCCTTCTTCGAAAATGAGGCCAGGCTGAAGGAAATCCGGGAACGGGTAATGGATAGCAACAGAGATGTTCCGTTCATTCATATGCTTAAGGAATTCTTCTCGTCTTGAGATCTTAAGGACGGCAAGGTGAGGAACAAAATCATTTGCAGTACTTCCAAGAATTTGCAATCCGTATAAATTGCAGATTTCGAAATATCGATTCCAAATCTTTTTGCGAATAATGTTTCTCGCATGTAAAGATGTTAACTGTTCAAGCAGTACCAAAGATTGAATCTCATCATTCCTAAAGTTTCCTCCTCCGGATACGGCGGAGAAGTACCTTTCAGACCAGCCGTATTCTCGAAGCTCCCGGACGCGATTAGCCAACCTCTGTGACTTAGTGCAAACGGCACCTGAATCACCGATACCGCCCAGATTCTTTGTGGGATAGAAACTGAAGGCAGATACGTCGCCAAATGCACCGGCGGGGATGGCTCCATGCCTGGAGCCAACGGCTTGTGCGCAATCTTCGATTACCTTAAGATTATTTTTAGAAGCAAAAATACTTAAGGCATTCATATCACACATCTGGCCGTACAAGTGCGTGACTATAATGGCTGAGACATCTTCTAAATTACGGTTCAAATCATGTAGCCCAAGTAATCCAAATTCATCTACATCTACATATCTAGTTCTATACCCAGCATTTCTTGCAGCAATGGCCGAATAGCCCCCAGCATTTGCAGTCATAAGAATTACTGAATTGGCTGGAAGCTCAAGTGCCTTAATTGCGAGCTCGAGAGCGGCAGTGCCAGATGAAACTGCAACGCAAAATTCAACGCCAACAAAACTAGCAAACTCAGATTCAAAAGCATTCGTGTACTTCGAATTCAGATATGGTCCGTTAACAATTAAATCGGTTATTGATTTCACTAATTCGGTGTCCGGCTCGAACCTCCGGGAGAGATCGTTGATTGGAACAATTGGTGGAGAAAATGCCATGCCAGGATACTACTTCAATAATAGTGAATATGTGAGGAGTCTTCCAAAATTCTACCGACCTGCGAGTTCATTTGCCGGGGCAGGAAAGTCACGAGGCTACTTCCTGAATTCACACGAAAAATTGTGATCCATTCAGAGATCTTGCTTGGCGTACCGATGAAACATGAGACCTTCCCGAGAAAATAAATAGTTTCGCGGGGTGATAAATGAATTGAAACAAATCTTTCGTCAGGACATTGTTCCTCTAGATTCACTTTCGCAATATCAACGGAATCCGAACAAATAGATACTGGGGAATTGCGGATCCTCATATATTTTCTTGCTTGACCGATTCCGAAAGCCAACCGCTCAACTTTTATTGGCTGCTTACTCTCCAGGTGGAGCAAATCCCCTAACCTAAAATGAACAGCCATCTCATCTAAGGCTGACTGATTTCCGACAGACATCGGTTCTTGAAAAAGGGCATTCCCAATCTTTGAGCTCACCCCCCTCGTGATTTTTCGATTTGAATAATGACCGCGGAGAGAAACAACCCAAGGTCTCAATCTTGAAAATTCTTCATCGGTATTTCCCCCAGAAATAAACCCGAGTAATCTGAACGGAATTCGGAAAATTCCGAAACACATTTGTTTCATTTGATTAAAATTTCGAGCCACGTAATTCTTTTGAGAAGTATTTGAGTAGTCACGTACGATGGATTTATGAAATTCATGCATGTATGGATGAAGTTCGGACTCTCGCCTGGTCACTCCACCATTATGGAAAATGGCGATAAGTCTTCTTTTTGGGAACTTATCTCGGAGCGATATTAAAAGAGCCCATGCGTAGAGCTGGGAACCCAATCCTCCCCAAATGTGAACTCGAATTGGAGGGTACGATAGTTGCATAGTAATGGAGTTTATCTTAATCGAGGATTGTTGAGGGCGAAAATGTTGGCTATATATGTGTCAACTTTGGAGCCCGAGTATTCTCGCTCAGGTGTTTTTTTTGCTGCGGATCCAGGCGAAAAAATATTCATCAAGTTCTCTTCTGGAAAATTAAAACAAATTCAAGAAATTTTCAGACTCAAAAAGATTTATAAACCAAATGATGCATGCATCATTCTCATGTCACCGAATCACTTACTTGCTCCCCTGTTTCGAGCACTTACCAACTACCAAATAATTCTTGATGCAGGGTGGCCACTCTCAGACTCAACACGTTATGTGCTAAGGCACCGAATAAAGCACAGACAATTGCTAAATTCAATAATTGACAAGACCAGTTTTACCGTTGCGAATAAAGTGATTCTCGAATCTAAAGCGCAGGTGAATTTCGTAAAAGAGGAATATCAGGTTCAGGAATCAAAAATATTTGATCTGTTTACTGGTTTCAATGAGGTTGATTTTGAGGAGGCTCTGAATAACCCAAGGATACCAAGTGAATGCGATTATGAGATTTTCTTGAATCGACCATTCATATTCTTTAGGGGGAAATACAATTCCGAATCTGGTCTTGATTTGATTATTGAATCAGCAAAATTAACTCAAGATGAAGTTTTCTTTGTCGTAGTTACTAATACTACAATTTCTAATTGTCCTGAAAATATCATTGCGATTAATAGATTTGTGTCGAAAGAAGAGCTGGTTTGGTTGTATGCAAACTGCAGTCTGGTTTTAGGTCAAATGTCGGATTCAGGAAGATTAGACAAAACACTCCCTCATAAACTTTTCGAAGCCAGTTTTTTCTCTAAGTGCTACATATCTCCATCAAGCCCTGCGCTCTTAGAGCTTCTGGATGAAGATTCCTTCATCCCAGTGACTATTATTAACCCAGAAGGCATAGCTCAAAGTATTAAAGTTGGGTTATCAAATTCTACGTTGAGATCTGATTGTGAAAAGAGAATCAATGAGAGTTATTTTAAGAGGTCATCCCAACTAGCATTAGGATTGCGAATGAGAGAATTAATCGAACTGAAGATTTAATTCAACATAGATATTCAAGATTTTTAGAGACATTTGGCGCGGATTAAAGAGTGGAATTCTGGTTGCCTGTTGTCTCAAGACCTTTTCTCGGGGCTCATGATTTGAAAATTCCATAATTCTGCTTGCAAAATCTTCTGCAACTGACGTTTGCGCCAACCCAATATGGCCTGTTCCTAAAACTTCTGGGATAGCAGAATTGTTTGAGGCAACAATCGGGCAGTGAGCAACCATTGCCTCAATCAGAACTAATCCAAATCCTTCATAAAGACTTGTAAGAACAAAAACATCCATAATTGCAAGGTATTCGTAAATCTCAGAGGTTCGGCCGACCCAGATTACTCGATTTGAAATTCCAAATTCAGCCGCTTTACAGGCAAGGATTGCGTGGTCCGGTCCTCCACCAATAATCATTAATTTGGCATTTGGGAGATTCGTATGGGTCATCGCAAATGCACGCAATAAAGTTGATAGATCCTTCTGAGGAGCAAGTCGTGCGATTGTGCCAACAATAAAGTCGGAGTCTAAAATTTCCAAATCAGTTTTTAATTGTTTGACTCGAAACAAATCAGTAGGCGCGTAATCTGGAATCCCATAGAGGACCACATCAACTCTAAAATCCGATGCGACTTCTCCCGACTCAATAAGGTACTTTCGCACTGCTTCAGAAATAGCGATACCTCGAACTGCGCGTAAGGTAACAAATCGAGAGAGGGCAGTAGATAGAAGGCGGGGGGCTCCCGGAAAAAATGGCTCAGTATTGTGGCGAGTAAAGACGAAGTTCTTTCGCGCCGAGAAAGCCGATAAAAGTTCCGCCCTAGGTAAGTGGGCATGAATCAAGTTCGACTTGCTTAATGCCTTTCGAAGAGCGGCAATCTGCACCAATACTGGCCTATTTATGATGTTCAGATCGACTTGAGCTCCGGTGGCTAGTAAATCTTGCAACAGTTCTGGGTCTCCCTTCAAAGGGATTACTCTGACATTCATACCAAGTAGAACTTGCTCCCGAACTAAAATTAATAATTGATTTTCAGCGCCCCCACGTTCAATCGTGGTAATAACATGTGATACTTCGTTCACTTTTTTAGTTCTTTCAAAAAGTATTTGATTGTTTTGTTCAGTCCTTCGTCGAGTTCAACTCGAGGTTGCCAATCCAATAAAGACTTTGCTTTGATTATGTCGGGCCGCCGCTGCCTTGGGTCATCATGAGGTAGCGGGAGAAATTCAAGTTTACTTTTGGACCCAGTCATCTGAATTATTTTGCTGGCCAGCTCAAGCATTGTAAATTCTTTTGGGTTTCCTAGATTTATCGGAGTACTAGGAGATTCCAGAAGGTACATCATTTCCAAAATTCCTCGCACCAAATCATCAACATAACAAAAAGATCTTGTTTGTGATCCGTCACCGTAAATGGTGATGTTTTCGTTGGTTAGTGCTTGAACTATAAAATTACTCACGACGCGACCATCAGCAACTGCCATGTTGGGTCCATAGGTATTGAAAATCCGAACTACACGAGTGTCAATCCCGTGCTGACGTTTGTAGTCAAAGCACAGAGTTTCGGCAGCACGCTTGCCCTCATCGTAACAGGATCTAATCCCAATGGGATTTACATTTCCCCAGTACTCCTCTGGCTGAGGGGAAATATCCGGATCTCCATAAACCTCACTAGTCGAGGCTTGCAGTAACGGAATATGTCGAGAAGTAGAAAGATGAAGTAAATTAATTATTCCTAGAAAATTAGTTTCGATTGTTCTGACTGGGTCTGACTGGTAATGAACGGGAGATGCCGGGCATGCAAAATTTAGAATCTGATCAACTTCAATTTCAATTGGCTTTCTAACATCGTGATTGATGAATGCAAATTTGTCATTTCCGACATGAGCTTCCAAATTCTTCATTCTTCCGGTTGATAAATCATCAAGACCCACCACAGAGTGGCCTTGCCTTAAGAGTTCGGAAGTTAAATGTGAGCCCAAGAAACCTGCAGCCCCAGTGAGCAATATCCTCATCTACTTAGCATAACGGATAGAATTCACCTTTATAGAAGCCTACTTAAAGAATTTTGCGATGGCTCTCGTCCAATTATCCAAACTATGATTTTGCTCGGCAATCTCACGACGCCTCTCAATTTGTTGAGAAATGTGGACAATGTTGCTACTGAGAAAAAATTGACACTCTTCTAAAAGTGAAGGGTTTTGCTTTCCAGACCACGAGCCAAAAATCTTTATGTACTCTGGATTAACCGTTATAACTGGAATGGAAAGGAAGGTGGATTCAATTAAAGTTTTATCAAGTGATCCTCGATAGGCATGAATGAAAGCAGAATGCTTTTTCGCTTCATCTGCGATATTTTCACGTAAAATTGATGGCAAGAACCTGACCCAGTCGCAATCGTTAAACTCTGAGCGGACTAGCGACGCCTCATTCTCATAAACTATAGTTGAAGGTGTACCGATTTGAGTAAAATAAATTTTTTGTCCGTTCTCCCGCAAAGTCGCACATGTTTCAAGAATTTCCTTTATGTTTTTGCTCGGATCGAATCGCCCGAAATGTAAAAAGCTAATTTTATTCAGATCAGATGGTGGTTGAATTGGTAAAAATTTTGATGAATCTACTCCTTGGCCGATCGGATAAACTTTAGAGCCATTTTTCGGACAAGAACCAGAAGTTGACGTGATGATTCCATTCGTCCAGAAATGACACCAATCAAGAAAGATGGATTTTGACGTGTGTGCGTACCAAAGATGATGCCGGATACGCAACAACTTCGTTAGTGGGGCGATAAGAGCAGATTGAACTTCAGTCATATGAGAAAAGATTTGAATATCTCGCCTGAATAAGAACGGCATGACTTTAATGTAAAACCGGAAAGTGTTTCTAACTCTATGCCTCGGAACCCATTCAGTGCTGATTACGTTAACATTAGATTTATCTTGATACCGGCCTACTTTTCCGGTGAGTACTGTAATTTCGTGGAAATAAGAGGTAAGTGACTCGACGGCTTGTGCTTGGTGAGCAAAAATAGGATCTGAGTCATCCATTACGTAATTAAAGATTAACAACTTGGACTTCAAATTAAACCTTATCTCTAGAGACGACGTCATTCTAACTCTAAAACCTCGCTTATAGCTAGAATAGATAGGTGCGATATTTAGTAACAGGAGCAGCGGGATTTATAGGCTCGCACCTAACCCACCAGCTCGCGAGTTCGGGCGATGAAGTGGTAGCGGTTGATAATTTTACTGATTACTACTCCCAGGATCTAAAAATCGCAAGAGAGACTAATCTAATTACTCCGCTTGGCTTACACATTTTAAGAGTTGATTTAGCCGATGAGGACCAAGTCGATGGATTGTTGAACTCGCACGATTTTGACTCAGTAGTTCATTTAGCGGCTCAGCCTGGAGTTCGAGTTCCATTGAGTCAGCACGAGAGATATATATCAAGCAACCTCACTGGATACGCAAATTTGCTTACGAAGGTAAGAGAAAAAGGTATTCCAAATTTTCTTTATGCGTCATCGTCTAGCGTATATGGAAATAGCAACGACCAAATATTTTCAGAGCAAGGTTCCAAAACCGATCCATTAAGTTTCTATGGTGCAACTAAGCTGGCGAATGAAGTACTTGCAAAATCTGGACGTCATGAATCAGTGACCAGAACACGAGGGCTCCGTTTTTTTACTGTGTACGGACCTTGGGGACGGCCCGATATGGCCTATTTCAGAATTGTGGCCAGCCTCCTGAATGATTTTGAGTTTCCTATGTTCGGAAATGGAAGAGTTTTGAGAGATTTTACGTACGTGGGCGATGCAATAAACGCAGTTGTGAAATTAAATGAGCAACTTTTTTTGCAGGCAGATGGCCATTCTGACGTCGTGAACATTGGTGGGGGACATCCATATTCTCTAATTGATATGGTAGAAACTTTAGAAAATTTACTAGCCAAAAAAGTAAAATCAAACATTAACCCAGCAAATCTCAATGACGTTACACGCACATGTGCAGACCCAAAACTCTTAAAATCACTTATAGGGTTGGCGCCAGAAACTTCACTAAAAGATGGACTTTCGGAAGTTGTCAAATGGGCTCAACGTCAAGATGTTCAATCCAAGCTCAATCAGTGGTGTGAATCCGTCTCCTAGATTGCAGTCCAACTTTCACAAATTCTTTTCAAAGATTGGTCATCAATCGCTTCCTGAATCCTTCGTCCCTCGACACATTGATTTGGCCTCTCAACGCCTGATAATAAATTCGCAATTATGTGATTCGCTTCTGAGACCGTGTCATAGAGGTAAATTCCAGATTGAAAAGAGTCTTGAATTTCCTTTGTTCCTTCATTTCTCCGAGCCACCACAATTGCTCCAGCAACAAGCGATTCACGGATTGCAAGCCCATAGCCTTCGGAACGGGCGGCGCTCAACAGAATGTCTATATCCGACAATCGATCAAGCACTTCGCTATGTGGAACAGAACCAATTAAATTGATTTTTTCTGGGTTGGCCGAACGTGATTTCCAAGTTAGAACTTTCTTTCTCAAGGGACCAGAACCGACAAAAATAACATTAAAAATTCTAGAGTTCCTTAATGCAACCTCAAGAATTTCGAGAATCTCACCTAGGTTTCTTTCGGAATGAAATCGACCGATAACTGCGATAGTCGCTGATTGAAAGTCACGATCTTGGAATTTTGGGTAAGTTTCGAAAGGAATAGGCGCAATTAAGACATTTTTTGGGTTGACTCGGAACCTATCAATCATTTCCTGTTTAACCTGAGGAGAAACGACCCGAATGCTCTCCACATGTGGGAGAGACAGCCATAACAGACCAATTCTAATGAGTGATTTGGAGTACGAAAGGAAATTGTTTGTTTGTCCGAAGAAAGAGCCGTGAATAGAAATTTGAATCGGAATTTCGCGATCGTTAGTCAGCCTTAAATAGAAACAGGACATCAGGCCCAAGGAAGTATCCCCAGCAATAAGTATATTGGGTTTAATTTCATACTTGGTTAAGGCAATCGCGCATTGCTTTGCAAAATTTCGAAAATTAAGAGTTGGCTCAGAAACGCGAATAACTTGCAAGTAAGGGTAAATGTCATTCACGTTGTAGGGTAAATCCGCCGAATGGAGCCCAATCAGAATAGTAAATTTAAATTCAGGGTTATTAATCTGGCCTGAAATGCTCGAAGCATAATGATTCATCCTTTGAAAGAAATCGGAAGACCTAGTAGCAATCCTGGAAAAGTTTGGATGAAGCATCACGGGCGTAGAAATCAATGAATTCTTCATAAGGCACACAAATCAAGAATTTTCCTGTAGTTGATTTCAAGATTAAAGTTCTTTTCAACCGAAACTCTTGCAGCTAATCTCATATTTTGATTACTTTCGACGCTTTCCAATGCCAATTTCATCGCTTGGTTGAGTTTAAGCCCCGACTTAATTCCACACAGCAATCCCGTCACACCATGCGTGATTACTTCTTCACTCCCAGTCCCCTCATTCGCAATTGTAAGAAGACCAGTAGCTTGGGCTTCAATCAATGCGTAAGAGGTCGCTTCAAAATTACTATTTAGCACAAATGTCGAGCATTTGATTAGATAATTCGGAACCTCTTCAGGAGGTATTTCACCAACAAAAGTAACTCTGGCATTCAGGGAGCTCGCTTTCTTCTCGAGTGCATCTCTCTCAGGGCCGTCGCCGATCACCAAGAGATTCGCATTCAATTCTGAAGCCGATAAAATTATTTCATCGACTCCCTTCCAGGTAACCAATCTACAAACAGTTACGAAATCAAATTCCTCTTGATTTTGCAAAACCTTGCGCTGCTGGGACACTGCAACAGAATTATTAATCAGGACAATACGAGATTTCTGTACACCCCAAGACTCACATAGTTCGCCGAGATGCATGGATGGAACAATAACCCATCCTGCTTTACGAAGACTGTATGAAAAGAAATATCTCAAAATTCTTGAACTTATTCCCAGCGGTTCATTTTGAAAGCTATTGACATCAGATGAAGTTTTACCTTGATTTCGAAGACGCTCCCACACAATGTCGCCAGGTACTTTCGCAATATAATTGAACTTCTTTAGATGGCGAGCGATAGCAACTTCCCAAAAACTTCCATTAATAAGGATCGATTCATTCAAACCAGCAGCATCAAGAATAAACCGAATCATTAGAAAAAATCGCTTTACTATCGATATTTGGTTCGAAATTGAAAAAAGTTCAACATGAGAATTTAATTCTGTAAACACAGGGAACCTCGAATAGGCAAATATTCGAATGGAAAGGTTTTGTCTTGAAACGAACTCAGAAAAAGTTTGCGCGAATTTTGCGGGACCCCCAGTTTCGGGGGCATAAATACCCGAGAAAAGAGAAATCTTTGGATCCATTTCTGCAACCTACTATAAAAACGCGGTCATTTGCAGACAGGTCCTTTTAAAGCCAAGCCAAATGGGAAAGCCCACTATTCGATGGAGAGTTTTTAGATAAAATCGTGGGTAGATTCCCAGTCGAGCCTGAAAATGGCAATAGGCTAAAGCAGTGAGTGTCGTTGACTAGAAAAAGGCGATGGAAATAAAGCACAGGGATGACATCGACGGATTGCGATGCGTGGCGGTCGCTGGGGTCGTGCTGGGGCACTACTTCCAAAACTATGTCCCCAGGGGTTTTCTAGGGGTAGACATTTTTTTTGTTATCTCAGGTTATGTAATAACACAACTATTGTTTAAGACTGACAAAAAATCATCAAAGCAATTTTTCCTGACGTTTTACGCAAAGCGAATTAGGAGAATCGTTCCAGCGTTAATTGTGACGGTTGGCCTGACGTTGCTTACAACATTTATCTTCGTAACAAGAATTGATGGGGCAATAGGAAATACTGCAGCGTATTCGCTTCTCGGGGTATCAAATATGTTTCTTTGGTGGTATTCCAAAGACTATTTTGGAGTAGCAGCTTCCCAGAATCCATTCACTCATACATGGTCGCTGGGAGTTGAGGAGCAGTTCTACGCTCTGTATCCAGTCTTTTTCTTCCTAACATGGAAGATAGTCAAGGATTGGAAAATCCCAGCACTTAGAATCTTTATTGGCCTGATCTCGACAATTTCGCTGATCCTTAATTTCTTGTTATTGGGGCCAAGCAAAAATTTTGCCTTCTATGGGATGCCTACTCGTTCCTGGGAGCTTGGTTTCGGCGCATTAATTTTTCTGACATTTACTGCAGAATCCAAGAGCGTAAATAGTTCAAAAATCAAACCTTTTCTTGCCCTTTTCGCATTAATCGCAATCATATTTCTTGATTACGGCCCAACAATTTTTAGCCAAGTACTAATTGTTATCTTAACAGGATACCTGCTCATACCGAGAAATGAAAACCAGCTGTCCAAATTTCTCTCTAATCACGTATTGGTCAGGATTGGAGTTCGTTCATTCGGGATATATTTGATTCATTGGCCATTGTTGGTGCTAACAAATTATTTTTTCGGGTTTAACGAACTCAAAAATATATTTTTACTCTGTGCCACCTTAATATTAAGTGAACTTTTGTATAGATACATTGAAACTCCTTTTAGGAATGGACCGTTTAAGGCATCCTCAATCAAAACAATAGGATTGGGAATTCCGATCACCCTGGTGATTTCTGGCTCTATTTACTATGGTGCTCCGATTTTATCGGAGACCTATAGTAACCTCCTCCCTCGATTAATTGGGGTTGCAGATGTGCCCAAATGGAATGCGGCACCATGTTCGGGTGCTCTAAATGTTTCAAAGTTGCCCGAACCAATATCAAATTGTTTAGGTGGTTCAAACATGAACCAATCAAAATCTGTTTACTTAATTGGAGATTCGCACGCGGACCAGCTTATTCCAATGGTGCGGACTTCATTTTTCAACAGTGATTACAAGGTTAAGAATCTCAACATGGAAGACGGAAAAGATTTCCCGTATGGAGAATTTACTATAAATACAAACAGTCAGAGTCTAAAGTTTCTCGAATCCAGCGCAAAATTTGGAGACGTCGTAATACTCGCTTTCCATAGAGGCCACCTGAATCCGACAAGGGATGAACATATTTCAATCTCTCAAAATATCCGAATCACTTCTAAAGCCAGGAATTTGGTCGCAAACGTAAATCGATTTGCAGAAGCAATGTCAGGTAAGGGTGTAAAAATAATCTTAATCAAAGATACTCCATTGTTGGCATCTGCTCAACCCTCTCAGAGCTGCGCCCTTCAAATTAAGATATTTCACAAAAGTATTTGTAGAATTTCCAGAGTGCAAGACTCACATACAAGATATTTACAGAGTTACGCGTTTGAAGAAATTTCTAAACGGAATCCTAATGTGATGACATATGATCCTTTTTATGAGATTTACAAAACTTCAAACTATTTCGATGCCGTAGATAAAAATGGCAAATACCTTATGTGGGACTGGAACCATATAACGCCTTATCTTTCAAGAAAATTAGCGTTCAACTTTTCTGTCTCAACTAAGAATTTCATAAGGTCTGGCTAGGCAATCGAAATAATTAGTTAATAAAGGCAGGCTATTTCCCTGCGAGTTATACCTTTGGGCGATTCTCACCACTTTGACTGGTATTGAACGACTATCCTTAGAACATGGACGTGTTACTTCAACCCTTCTCAATTCTGATGATTATCAAGAAATCGGCAAAAGTTTTAACTAGAAGCGAGCGAATCAAAGTTCTAATTGTTGTCGCGATTCAAATTTTCCTCAGCCTGCTTGACCTTGTGGGAGTTGCGCTCGTTGGGGTACTGGGGTCACTTGCAATTTCGGGTGTTGGATCTCGCAAACCAGGAGATAGGGTCTGGTCATTCTTAGAGTTCCTAGGAATACAAGATCTTACTTTGCAACGGCAGGCGTTAACTCTAGGGATTTTGGCGGCGAGCGTACTTATCTTGAAAACCGCTTGTTCTGCGTTTCTGTTGCGGAAAGTAATGTTTTTTCTTAGTCGCCGCGGTGCTGCTGTCTCAGCACGATTATTGTCCAAGCTGCTCTCCCAACCTATTACAAAACTTCAAAACCGTTCTATGCAACGAACTCTTTACCTCGTGAATACCGGAGTTGACTCCATCACAATGGGAATTCTCAACTCTTCGGTGCAGATAATTTCAGACGCATCACTTCTTGTTATTCTACTCGCAGGGCTGTTTTTTGTGGATCCAATAATTGCAATGAGTACACTCTTCGTTTTTGCGATTGTAGCTTTGGCGCTATATCGTTTGCTGGAAGTAAAATCTAGGCAACTAGGAATTTCTGAAGCATCGCTTACCATTGCAAATAGTGAAAAAACACTGGAAGTGCTTAACTCCTATAGAGAAATAGTTGTAAGAAATCGACGAAGCTTTTACGCCAGAGAAATTGGACAAATCAGAATGCTTGCAGCTGACAATTCTGCAAGTCGTAACTTTATGCCTAACATCAGCAAATATGTAATTGAACTGACACTTGTACTTGGATCGCTTGGAATCTCCGCCATGCAATTTGTTCTCAGTGATGCAGCACATGCGGTGGCCGTGTTGTCAGTATTTATGGCCGCAAGCACGAGAATTGCTCCTGCTGTTCTACGAATGCAGCAAGCTGCGCTCAACATAAAAGCCCGTATGGGGTCCGCAGAGCCTGCTTTGGCACTTATTGAAGAGCTCGAATCAATTCATCCCATTGAAAAAGTTGATGATTTAATTCGATATACCCATGAAGGCTTTGTTCCCAAACTTACTCTTGAAAATGTTTCGTTTTCCTATGCAGATTCGAAATCTCCGGCCATTGCTGAAGTCACACTTGATATTCAACCTGGCAAAATGGTTGCAGTCGTTGGACCTTCCGGTGCCGGCAAAACAACCTTAGTCGACATAATGCTCGGAATACTCGAACCCATTACAGGAACTGTTAAACTGAGTGGACTGAAGCCACTCTCGGCGATATCAAAATGGCCCGGAGCAATTGGTTATGTTCCCCAAGATGTAATGATTTCAAATGGCACCATTGCCGAGAATATTGGAATGGGTTTCCCAAGGGAATCAATCAGCGACGAAGCCATACAGCAGGCTTTGAAGGTGTCCCAGCTAAGTGATTACGTTGGTTCACTCCCACTTGGCATTAACACCAAGGTGGGCGACAAAGGAAATTTAATGAGTGGTGGTCAAAGGCAAAGACTTGGAATTGCTAGGGCTTTACTCACTCTGCCAGAATTGCTTATCCTTGATGAGGCCACAAGTTCTCTTGATGGTGAGACAGAATCAAACGTAACAAGCGCCTTACTCGCTTTGAAAGGCCAAGTCACGGTCATCCTTATCGCACACAGACTATCTACAGTACGCGAAGCTGACGAAGTCATATACATGGAAGCCGGATCCGTTATTGCGAAAGGAACTTTTGAACAAGTAAGAAGTATTGTTCCGAATTTCGATAAGCAAGCGGCATTAATGGGGCTTTAAGTACGAAGCTTTCTGCTCGTCCGAGAGTTATGGAGACTTTACAGGCCGATTCACAGCACGGCATAGAATGCTTAATGAACAAGGAGTTAAAATGTCCGTTTTGTCCCCTTCCCGCGACAATCTAGACTTAGATTCGTAGAAGGGGATAGAGGCAGCGACGGCTGGCTCTGCAGGACAAAACCGGTTAATGAAGGATCAATAAATTGGCACTTAGCGTATGGACAGTTGCTGAACTGGGGGCTTTTTATACTGAGCACCGTTCAGAGCTACTCGCGCATGCCACTCGCGTGTTGAAGGATTCAGCTAAGGCTGAAGAAATCACCCAAGACTCCCTTATTAAGTTCATGCTCGCTGCCCCTGAGCTTGAATCACAGGAGCACGCACTCTCGTATTTGCACCGCACCATTGAGAACCTCTGTATCGACTACTTCCGCATGGAAGGTCGCCGTCCAAACCTTGTGGTTATCGATGATGCCCAGGCTGAAGTTGAAGCTAAGTGGCAGGTTTCTGGAGATCACTCAGAGGTTCTTTCTCAGGCTGAAGATGCAGCAATTATTCGTCAGGCTTTGGCCCTTCTCTCCCCTGCTGAGCGCGCAGCGCTTGTCATGTGGGAGATGGAAGGCCGTTCAACAGAGGAAATCGCAGCAGAGCTTGGTATCAAGGAATCTGCGGTGCGCCACACTGTTTCACGCGCTCGCACATCCCTTCGCCGCGTACTTTCAGAGCTTGTGATCGATCAAGAGCGTGGACTTACAGCGCTCGACATGCTTTCAACTACCTACAAGAAGGCATCTGAGCTTGCTGCCAAGTCTTCCAAGGTGGCTCTTTCCTTACTATTGGTTGTCACAGCTTTCCTTGGCTTTAACTCAATGACGGGCCGCGAGGGCGTTCTTCCTACGGTCACTTCAAATGACTCAGCGGGCGTGGTTGCAGAATCTGCTCCAAGTGCAGATTCAGCAGTTCCTGCTCCATCTATCTCGATGCCAGCTAAGAAGTCATCAACTATGGTTTCAGGCGTATACGTGAAGACGGGTAAGGCTGCTCAGTGGCCTGGCCTTGATGCCGAGGGCGTCCCAACAGGTTTCACCGTCACAGGTGAGAGCGGTCCAGCAGGGAAGATTCGCGTAAACCGCAATTTCCCTGTGGCGACCGAGCAAGGCACAATTTTGGCCACCCAGGCCATCACATCTGGGGGTGGACCAAACGTGATGATCGATCAGACCATCACAGTCGATGGCAACGGCACAAAGTATGAGGTCGGTTACGTTTCATTCG
>Ga0078894_10000664_pt1 | contig 24501 bp, 16 predicted proteins | sample LauGreSu1BDMLBSD_2_FD_67506 | JGI IMG/M metagenome (GOLD analysis project Ga0078894, IMG submission 67506) | Freshwater lake microbial communities from Lake Michigan, USA - Su13.BD.MLB.SD (version 4) (version 4) | ecosystem: Environmental > Aquatic > Freshwater > Lake | place: Lake Michigan... | reverse complement strand
ATATTAGAATAAAGCGTATCTCCCATCTACATATGAATATAATTAAAAAACAACTCTTTTTTACATTTTGTTTTTTATTTTCCGTCGTTCAGGCTCAATATACTTCTGTTAAAGGGCATATAGTTGATACAAAAAACATGGCCGTAATTTTTACGCCTATGGTCAATAGCAAATTGATGGATTTAAAAAGAGAATCTAGCACCAAAGAAGGGAACTATGAGCTTAAGCTATCCAATGAAAAACCTAGTATTTGGAAAATGAGTTATAAAGATAGATTTGTATACTTGTTTTTAATTCCGAATACCCTTTTAGAAATAAATCTTGACTATATAGCTAGCGCAGATTTTGAATTTAATGGTAAAAATGCAACAGACCAACTCTTTTTAAATGATCCAAACAAACTCTCTTTTTACAGTTCTGAAATTTCAACTAAATTAAAAGAAATAGCGAAACAAAACGACCCATTTTTATATAAAAAAGAGGTAATGGCAGAGGCGAATAAATTAAAAACTGCTTTTCAAAACCACGCGCTTTATCCTCAAATTTCTTCTGATCTTAAGAATTTTTATTCAAAAAATAATATAGAACTCATTGCTTATCAATATTTTTTTAGTTACCCAAAATTTCTAGGTGTTAGTCAAGATAGCTTCTATGAATCTGATCTAGACTATTATCAGTTTAAAAATGAGCTTTTGTATCAAAACTATAGAGATTTTCCTTTATATATTGATATGCATTATCAGTTTCTAAGACTTGAAATTGCCTTAGAAATCAGTAAAGATTATCCAAACAAAATAGGTGAAGACCTATTTTTTTATAAAAAATTAATAGAACTAAGCAAGCGCTATTCTGAAATATCTGTTCGTAGAGCATTAGAAGAACGTGCACTAGGAGATTGGATAGGCTATTATGGAAAGCCCTTGGAGCTCAAAGATGAAATCACTAGTTTTTTATCTAAAGAATTTGATGTTAAAAAATCACAATCCATTAAAAAAAAGCTATTATTACTTGCTGAATATGAAAAAAATCGAAGCGCACCCATATTTAACTATATAGATGAAAACAACAAAAATCATAATTCAAAAGAACTTATAGGAAAGGTAGTGTATATATATGTATGGAACAGCAAATATCCTACAAGCATTGAAAACATGACTTTATGCCAAGAAATTTCCAATGAATTCAAAGGAAATGATAAAATTGTATTTCTCTATATGTCTATTGATAATGAGATAGAACATTGGAAGCATAAAATTGGTGAATTGGGCATTCAAAATGGACTTCACGGCATAGCATATCCATATGAATTTCAAAGTGATTTTGCAAAAAAGTATAACATTCAAACGTTGCCACATTTTTTGTTAATTGACAAAAGTGGAAACTTGGTAGCCTTCCGTGCACCAAAACCAAGTCAAAAAGAACCCCTTATTTCTATTTTAAAGGCGCAATTATTGACGAAATAAAAATAAACTCCTATTTCCCCCATTTCCATTAGATTTGCATTCTTAATAATATTAAAATATGTTTAAAAATATTGATAAAAATACGGTATTAGGTATTTTTCTTATAGTTCTCATGGTAGGGCTATACACATGGAATCTTTCCAAAAAAGCTAAAACGATGGCTACTCAAGCCCCTATTTCCGTAGATTCTTCCGCCATAATAAAAGACACCTTGTCTTCTATTCAAACTACCGTTCCTACTTCTAAAGATACAACTGTTACCGTTGTCGATTCTACCCCTAATAAACAATTTATTCTTGAGAATGATTTGATTAAAATTGAATTTTCTTCTCATGGAGGGGACATCAATAATATCGTATTGAAAAAATACACAACATATGAAAATAAGCCAGTACATTTATTAGATAAAAACAAAACAAAATGGAATTATAATTTTCCTACTCAGACAGGAAATATAAACACATCTAAAGAATCGTTTTCATTAGTTTCAAATACAAATGGCGTTTTAACCCTAAGCTCTAATTCCGGAGTAATATTGACATATACATTACTAAATAATAGCTACAAATTATCTCAAAAATGGAACGTGCCAGGCTATATCAAAGATAAAAAAACTACGCTTAGTATTCAGACAGAAATGGATCAGCAAGAAGCCAACCTGACAAGGGAAAGACAATATTCTACCATTATGTATTTACAAGATGGGGACAGCTATGTAGAAAAATTAAGTTTGAATAAAAATGATGCGTTAACTACTGAAAAATCTTTTAAATATCTAACATTTGCACAGCAATTTTTCAATGTATCTATACTACCAAGTCGTTCTTTTGAAAAAGGCTATCTTAAGTCTTTTTATATGGAAAATGAAATCAACTATGTAAAAAAATACTTAGCTGAATTAACTCTATTGCCTCAAGATTCCTTATCTTTTGAATATTTTTTGGGTCCTAGCTCATATAAACTTTTAAAAGCAGAGAATAATGATTTGCACAAAATTATACCTTTGAGCCAAGATATTGTTATATTTAGATGGATGAAAATTTTCAATGAATTTTTCATAATACCTATCTTCGACTTTTTATCTCAATTTTTCTCAAACTATGGTGTAATAATTTTCTTTTTAACATTGATTGTAAAATTATTATTAACTCCGCTTTCTTTCAAAACATTTAGAAGTGGTGTAGCCATGAAAGTTTTAAAACCAGAATTAGATAAATTGAAAGCAAAACATGGCGATGACCAACAAGCTTTTGCTCAAGAACAAATGAAAATTTTCAACGAATATGGTGTAAGTCCTTTGGGAGGTTGTATGCCTATGCTACTTCAAATGCCTATTTTATTTGCCATGTTCAGCTTTTTTCCAGCCGCTATTGAATTGAGACATGAGCCTTTTTTATGGGCTTCAGACCTCAGTACTTATGACAATGTCCTTACCCTTCCCTTTACAATTCCATTCTACGGAAATCATGTAAGTTTATTTGCCCTATTGATGACCGCTACTCAAATAGCCACAACTGTTTATACACAACGGCTACAGCCAAGTAGCCCTCAAGCCGATCAAATGAAAATGATGAGCTATATCATGCCTTTGATCTTTTTATTTATGTTTAATAGTTTCCCTGCTGCTATTACGTATTATTATTTATTGCAAAATGTAATGAGTATATTCCAACAATGGTTTGTTACTAAATTTTTTATCGACGAAAATAAAATTCGTGCGGAAATAGAAGAGCATAAAAAGAAGCCAAAAAAACAAGGAATGTTTCAGAAAAAAATGCAGGAAATGATGGCTCAAGCGGAAGAACAGAAAAAAATGCAACAAAAAAATAACAAAAAGTAAAAAAATACTTTTTGTTTAAATAGAAAAACATTATTTTTGACAACTAATTTTTAATATCCAAAAATTCAATTTATGAATAAAAGTAGACTATTATTATTTGCATTTATAAGTATTTACAATATTTTATCTGCTCAAATACCAAAAATTCAGGTTGGAAGAACCTTGTATGATTTGCAAACGAATAATTCTATGCAAAGAAGAATTATTGTAGATCCTGTGACAAAAGATTTAACGATTACTTATACAGGAAGTAATCTTTCGGATGGTGCCTATACCGATAGAGGGACTGGATATGCATTTTATGATCAAAAATTTTGGTATAATGCTTCTGGCACTACATTTACACCCCCATTAAATACTTTTCCTACAAGACCTGAAAATGTTAGAACAGGATGGCCAAATCCGCTATATGTAGGAAGCAAAGAACTAGTATTTAGTCATATATCAGATGGATCTTTCAATGGCATCAATATGGCTTCTAGAAGACGTGGAACAAACACTTGGACAAATACAAAAATATCTTCAGGTGCAGAAACATGGCCAAGAGCTGCTAATGATGGCAAAAATATAGTGGTTATAAGCTCATATTATCAAGCTAGTTTTGAAGGTGTAGATGCAGGTATACAATATATGGTATCTACAGATTCAGGCGCTACATGGTCTGCTCCTGCGGCATTTACGGGTATGGATGCTATTAATTATCCAACAGGAGTGGGTGGAGACATCTATGATGTAGATATCAAAGGAAACACTATTGCTATCTTAATGGGTAGATTAGATATTTCATTATATAAATCTACTGACATGGGAACTACATGGACAAAAACATCTATTTTCTCTACACAAGACAATATTGATGCCAATGCTAGTTTAAATGTTAAAAGAGGCGATAAGTCGGATGGGTCTTTTTCTGTAATTATTGACAAAAATAATAAAATTCATTGTTTTTGGGGTGTAGCAACTACATATACAGAAGGTGCTAATGGCTTTATTGATTTATCAAGACATGGAATTGGATATTGGAACGAATATATGGGAGTAAATACAGATCCTTATATTGTACCTCAAACATTTTTCTTAAATGAAGGAAATTTTGCGAAAAGCCCAGTTGGCAGATTTAATACTACTCTAAATGATGGTACTACTGCTGGATATTTTGGGTCAGCTAATGTATATGGAAATGCTCCTGTTTCATGGCCTTCAAGTGCATTGGACTCTAATGGAACTATTTATTTAACATATGGGTATAATAGAGGAAGAATAGATTCAACGCCAAGTGGTAGTGGCGTAGATGCTGATAAAAATGGATATAATTTATATGATGTTTATGCCGTGAAATCTTTAGATTCTGGTAAAACTTGGATAGGTCCATACAATATCTCTCAAACAAAAAATTTAGAATCTACCTATCCAAGTATGGCTAAATTTGTAGATAAAAATATATATGTTGTCTATCAAGAGGATAGTCTTGCTGGAGGTGCAGTAGGAGGAACTACAGGAAGTGGAAGCCATTTGCCAGGTCCAGTTCATACCCCTAATAGAATTTTATATGCAAAAGTTCCTGTAGATAGTATAGTAAATCCTATTAGAACTTCAAATCAAGCTCCGCTTTTGACAGTAAAAAATATATATAAAGACTCTACACTTACTTTTGTTTCAAATGGAGGAAAAGATACTAATACATTCTTGTTCCTAACTTTTGTAAAAGGATGTAACAAAGATATTTATAACAAAAAAGCCTTTGATCATTCAAAAACTACATTTTTGAAAAACTTTATTGAGATTTATGATGATGCGCCAATTGATAGCAATAATTTAACTATAATTATAGACTCTGCAGTAAATTTTAATGTGGCTAAAGAATATGGTTATAAAATTTTTGTAAAAGATAATCAAGGGGCAATAGGTTCTAACGCTGGCTTTGTATATTTGGACACTTTATTTGCTTCTATAAATGTAATTGATGATACAGAAGGCCCTCAAATGGAACTAAAAGGTTCAGATCCTGTAAACATTCTAATTGGTACTACATATATGGATGAAGGGGTTACTGTTTTAGGAGATAATAATCCTTGTTATGTAATTGGATCACCTACTACCTCGTCTAATGTAAATACTAACTCCGTAGGATCATATGAAGTAACTTATACTATCAAAGATAATGCAAACAATACAACTACTTTAAAAAGAACAGTAAATGTAGGTGCGCCAGCTGTTGCAAACTTCGATTCATTTTCAATGTCAAAAGATACAGTAAGAGCAAGAAATAGATCAACAAATACTCCTACAGCATGTGTGTGGTCTATCAAATATAAGAACTCAGCTGGAACTGGATTTATTGAAACTACCTTAACTACATTAACAACGAATGTGATGGTGCCATTAAATAGAAAACTTGCAACAACAATCAAAGAATTTGACTCGTTGTGTTTATCTGCAAATAATATATTTAATTCCACTCCTTCAAAAGTATGTAAATATCTTAAGTATGTAGCTTCAGGGATAACAGATGTCAATAAGACAAAATATGATGTCAATGTATATCCAAATCCTAGCCAAGGAATCATAAATGTATCCTTTAATGGCGTACAATATAATACAGGAGCATCATTGAAAGTATTCAATATTGAAGGGAAAGAAGTATTCCATACAATTATTAAAAATACAACACAAGAATTTCCACTTGTATTGGAAGCATTGGGTGAAGGCACATTCATAATCCAAACGGAAATAAATGGAGAAAGCAACATCAAAAAAATTGTAATTACTAAATAACAATTTTTTAATTCAATATCAAAGCCCTACTTATAATAAGTAGGGCTTTTTTGTTATTTTTAAATATTAATTTATAAAAAAAGTCTTATTATTGTTATACATATCCCTAATGCCAATGAAACATACTATAATTTTACTTTTTATCTTATCTTTTTCTTCTAATTTCTATTGTCAAACTTCAAAGTATGAATCTAATTTTGAAAAATTCAGACAATACTATACTTTGCTTAGACATCATTATGTAGATACTGTTAATTTTGATAAGATAATAGAATCTGCTATTGTTAAATCGCTTGAAAATCTGGATCCGCACTCTATGTATCTTCCTCCAAAAGAAGCGAGTTCGGAAAATGAAAGACTAAAAGGAAGCTTTGAAGGCATTGGAATTGTATATAATGTGTATAAAGATACCCTTCAAATATTAGACGTAGTAGCGGGTGGGCCTAGCGAAAAAGTAGGAATAATGATAGGTGATAAGTTAATCAAAATTGGAGATACAACCTTTGCTGGAGATAGCAAATATAAAAGTGATGATTATGTATCAAGACTTAAAGGCCCCAGAGGAACTAAAGTAGCTATCTCTGTGCTTCGAGGCGATAAGTTAATTGATTTTATTATTACCCGAGATGTAATACCTATCTACAGCTTAGATATTGCTACTATGATAGATAATGAAACAGGATATATCAAGCTCAATAAATTTGCTGGAAGCACTCCACAAGAAATCAGTGTTGCTCTCAATGATTTGAGTAACAAAGGCATGAAAACACTAATTTTGGACTTGCAAAACAATGGTGGAGGTCTTCTTCAAGCTGCGGTAGCTTTGTGTGATGAGTTTCTAGAATCAAAACGATTAGTAGTTTATACTCAAGGAGAGCATTATCCCAAACAAAGTTTTGAAACATCTGAAAATGGCTTGTTTAGAAAAGGAAAACTCATTATATTGATCAATGAAAATAGTGCCAGCGCAAGTGAAATTGTATCAGGGGCTATTCAAGATTGGGACAGAGGATTGATTATTGGACGTCGTTCATTTGGGAAGGGATTGGTTCAAAGACCTTTTACTTTATTAGACAATTCTCAACTCAGATTAACTACTGCAGAGTATTTTACGCCATCAGGACGATTTATTCAAAAACCATTTAATAAAGGATTAAAAGAATATCGTGCTGAAATTATTCAACGTGCACAATCAGGTCAATTAACAAAAAAAGATACATTAGTTCCACCTGACAGTTTGATGAAATTTACTAATAATAAACGAAAAGTCTATGGTGGCGGAGGCATTACACCAGATATCTATGTACCTATTGACACCTCTATAAATTCTGAATACTATTTTAATTTTCTAAGAAAAGGGCTTGTAAATCAATATACTACAGATTTTATTGATAAAAATAAAAAATCCATTTTAGAAAAGTATCCAAAAATAGAAGATTTTTATACGCAATTCAAATTAGATTCTGCTCAATTCAATGAATTTTTAGTTTTAGGAGATTCTGCAAAAATTAAACGCGACACCCAAGCCATTGAAAAAAGTGGCGAAATGATAAAGACTATTTTAAAGGCCAATATTGGTCGAGGAATTTATGGCACAATGGCTTTCTACAAAATTATTATGGACATTGATCCTATAATCCAAAAGGCTATTGCAATTCGAAGAGAGAATTTTTCTAAGTATAAAGTTAGAAATGAATAATTTTGCATAAAATTAAATAATATATATGTCAAATAAAATAGGCTTATTTTTTGGAACAGATACTGGTAATACCGAAACCGTAGCCAATACGATTAAAGAAAAAATTGAATCTACATTGTCAGACACAACGGTAGATGTTATAGAAATATACAAAAAAGAAGCCTCAGATATTGATGGCTATAAATATCTTATTATTGGAATGCCTACTTGGTATGATGGCGAATTGCAGGGCGATTGGGAATCTTTTTTGCCCAAATGGGAACATGTTAATTTCTCAGGGAAACACGTTGCATTTTTTGGGCTGGGCGACCAATATGGCTATTCCTTTTATTTCTGTGATGCTTTGGGTGTTTTCTATTCTATAGCCAAAGAAAAAGGTGCCCAAATATGCGGAGAATGGCCAACAGATGGCTATGAATATGACGCTTCCAAAGCAGAAATAGATGGTAAACTTGTGGGACTTTGTATAGATATAGACAATCAAGATGATATGACCGATGACAGATTAAATACTTGGGTTCCTCAAATATTAATAGGATTTGGACTTAAATAAATATATATGAAATGCGGAATTTTTCTACTTTTTATGTTTGTGATGGCTTTTTTTTCTTGTAAGAAAAAAACCTGTCCCACATACAATACACCTGAGGAAAATCAAAAAATTGAACAAAAAAATATGAAAAAGGCGAGAAGAAAAAGCGCCAAACTTTTTTAATTATATTATTAAATTCACAAAAATATGATCTCTTTTGATAAAAAATCTTGGGTAGCAGGTAGTGAAAACACCGAATTTCCTATTCAAAATATCCCTTTTGGAATATATTCTACTGCTAGTAAATCATCAAGAATAGGTACCGCTATTGGTAATAAAGTTTTGGATATTCATCAATTAGCAGTATCAGGACTTATAGATTTAGATTCAAAAATTACAGAAAATACTGCCTTAAATGATTTTATAAGCTTAGGAAAATCGGTTACAAATAAAATTCGATTGGATATTGCCAATCTACTTGATATTGAAAATAATACATTAAAAGATAGAGCTGATTTAGCGGTATTTATGGATGAAATGGCTAAAGTAAACATGCATTTGCCTGTAAAAATAGGAGATTATACCGATTTTTATTCCAGTCGTCAGCATGCTACCAATGTAGGTATTATGTTTCGCGATCCAGCCAATGCGCTTTTGCCCAATTGGCTTCATATTCCAGTAGGATATCATGGAAGAGCGTCTTCCATTGTAGTTTCGGGTACTAATTTCCATCGTCCAAAAGGACAAACAAAGCCTGTAGAAACTGAACCGCCTATTTATGGGGAATCCAAAAGAATGGACTTTGAATTGGAAGTAGGATTCGTAATCGGTAAAAAGACAGAACTTGGTCATCCTATAGAAATATCTAAAGCAGAAGATCATATTTTTGGATTGTTTTTATTTAATGATTTATCTGCAAGAGATATCCAACAATGGGAATATGTGCCTTTAGGACCCTTCCTAGGAAAGAATTTTGCAAGTATTGTTTCTCCCTGGATTGTTACATTAGAAGCACTAGATGCTTTCCGAGTAGCAGGCGAAATTCAAGAACCCAAGGTATTGCCTTATTTGGAATACGAAGGAAAAAAGAATTATGATATTAACTTAGAAGTAAGCCTTACCCCAAAAACAGGCGAAGATACCGTAATTTGTAAATCTAATTTTAAATATATGTATTGGAATATGTGCCAACAATTAGCACATCATACAGTAAATGGATGTAATGTAAATATAGGAGATGTAATGGCTTCGGGGACTATTTCCGGTGGAGAGCCACATGAATTTGGTTCTATGCTAGAACTCGCGTGGAAGGGCACTAAACCCATTCCGATGAAAGATGGATCTACTCGCGTATTTATGCAAGATTATGACACGTGCACGATAAAAGGATTTGCAGAAAAAGACGGCATAAAAATTGGATTTGGTGAATGCAAAACTCAAGTTTTACCAGCGCTATAGTACAAAATGATTCTTCAAGACTTCTTTTTTTCTATTGACAAAAATCTCTTTATTGTCTTTCATCATGGAATTAAGAATGGTTTTTTTGATTCTCTATGCCCTATTCTTCGAGAAAAGAAAACTTGGATTCCTTTATACTTCTTTATTGCTTTTTTTATTTATAAAAAATATCCTGCTCGCTGGAAATCGCTATTTTTAGTTTCAATACTGGCAGTAGTTCTTTCTGATTTTTTATGCGCTCAAGTTTTAAAAGTTTTTTTTGAACGCATCCGGCCATGTGTATTATTTGATGGAGAGTGGTTTTATCACACTTTTCATCTTTGTAGCTCAGGAACATACAGCTGTCCCTCATGCCATGCATTAAATCATACCAGTTTAGCGGTTTTTTGGGCATATATATTTCCTCAAAAAAAATATTATTTTTTACTTATTTTATGGATTTTACTAATTGGATTTAGCCAAATATACATTGGGGTTCATTTTCCTTCAGATATAATTTTTGGATATATCATAGGTGTAATTTTTGGAAGAATATGTATATTCATAGCAAAGAAAATAGATAATAAGCCCGTCTAATTTTAACTAGAATTCTTTTTATTTAAGTCCTAAGTTAAAAAAATTACTACCTTTGTAATGTGGGAAATAAATCTCATAAATATATTGCTATAAACCTAAAAAGGAATATGTTCAAGACAAAAATAATTGGTACAGGTAGCGTAATTCCTGATATTATTATAACAAATGAAGATTTTTTATCACACGAATTTTATGATGAAAATCAAAAAAAATTGGATGTTTCGGGCGAAGTAATCGTAAGAAAATTCAAGTCCATCACAGGCATTGAGGAACGAAAATATGCTCAACAAGGCTTGAATACTTCAGATTTGGCTACAGAAGCTGCTCTTAAAGCGATAGCGGATTCTGGGATTGATCCTGAAACGCTTGATCATATTATCGTTGCTCATAATTTTGGCAATATAGTCAATCAGTCCATTCAATCCGATGCCGTTCCATCATTGGCGGCTAGGGTAAAACATGCGCTAAAAATTCGTAATCCAAAATGCGTGGCTTATGATATGCTTTTTGGTTGTCCAGGATGGGTACAGGCCTTTATTCAAGCAGATTGTTTTTTTAAAGCGGGTGTAGGTACCCGAGCACTTGTAATAGGTGCCGAAACCCTTAGCCGCGTTACCGATCCACACGATAGAGATTCCATGATATTTTCCGATGGTGCTGGCGCTTGTGTTATAGAATTTGTAGACTCAGATTCGGGACTTTTGAATCATTGTACCCTTTCTCATAGCATGGAAGAGTTAGATTACATCTATTTTGGAGCTTCCTATAAGCCCGATTCCTGCCCAAATCATAGATATATAAAAATGAAAGGACGCAAGGTGTATGAATACGCATTGAAACAAGTTCCTCTTGCAATAAAAGATTGTATAGATGACTCTAAAATTGGTATTGAAAATATCAAAAAAATATTTATTCATCAAGCAAATGAAAAAATGGATGAAGCTATAGTAAGAGATTTGTTCAAGCTCTATAATAGAGAAGTCCCCGAAAAAATTATGCCCATGTGTATTCATAAGTTCGGGAATAGCTCTGTGGCTACAGTTCCCACACTTTACGACATGGTTCTACGCAATCAAATAAAAGAACATAACGTGGCAAAAGGCGATGCAATTGTTTTTGCTTCAGTTGGAGCTGGCATGAATATAAATGCCTTCGTATATGTAGTATAATTTGGCTATCCGTATTATTTCTCTTTTAAGTATAACAAAAAAAATCCCACTTCAAATTAAGTGGGATTTTTGTTTTATTAAAAATTAGCTTACATGTTAGCTATTAGCAAATTGCTTACGAATAATATTCAACGCGCCACCTTCTTTAAACCACTCAATTTGTTGTGAATTGTATGTATGATTTGTTAGAATAGTTTCTTTGCTACCATCTTTATGGGTGATTTCCAATGTCAATGGCTTGCCTTCTGTAAAATCATTCAATCCTAAAATGCTTACTTTATCATCTTCTTGGAATTTATCATAATCTGCTTTATCTGCAAATGTCAAACCTAGCATTCCTTGTTTTTTCAAGTTGGTTTCGTGGATACGTGCAAAAGATTTTACCAATACTACTTGTACACCCAAATGACGTGGCTCCATAGCTGCATGCTCCCTAGAAGAGCCTTCTCCATAATTTTCATCGCCTATTACGATACTTCCAATGCCTTTGGCTTTGTATTGACGCTGAACCGTAGGAACTTCTTCGTAATTTCCAGTCAATTGGTTTTTTACACTATTGGTTTTTTCATTGAAGAAGTTTGTAGCACCGATGAGCATATTATTAGAAATATTATCCAAATGACCACGATATTTCAACCATGGCCCTGCCATAGAAATATGATCGGTAGTACATTTTCCTTTCGCTTTGATAAGGATAAATAAATCGGTAAGATCTTGACCATTCCATCTTGCAAATGGACTCAATAATTGCAAACGGCTAGACGCTGGATCTACCTTTACTTCTACGCCACTTCCATCTTCCAATGGCGCTTGATATCCTGCATCTTCTACCGCAAATCCTCTTATAGGCAATTCTTCGCCTGTAGGTGGGTCTAGCTTTACTTGTTCGCCTTTTTCATTTACCAAGGTATCGGTCAATGGATTAAAGGTCAAATCACCTGCAATAGCCAATGCTGTAACGATTTCTGGACTTCCCACAAACGCATACGTATTAGGATTGCCATCTTGACGAGCGGCAAAGTTTCTATTGAACGAATGAATAATTGTATTTTTTTCTTTTTTATCCGCTCCCATTCTATTCCACATTCCAATACAAGGACCACAAGCATTTGAGAATACTTTAGCGCCAATATTATTGAAAATATCTAAAAATCCATCACGCTCTATTGTATAACGAATCAATTCGCTACCCGGTGTAATGGTATATTCCGCTTTAGCTTTAAGATTTTTGTCCGAAACTTGTTTTGCAAGACTTACCGCACGGCTTATATCTTCATACGAAGAGTTGGTACAGCTACCTATCAATCCTACTTCAACTCTTATAGGCCATCCATTAGCAGCTGCTGCTTCTTTCATTTTGCTGATAGGCGTAGCTAAATCTGGACTAAAAGGCCCATTGATATAAGGCTCTAATTCATCCAAATTGATTTCAATTACTTGATCAAAATATTTCTCTGGAGATGCATAGCACTCAGGGTCTGCATTCAAATGCTCTTTTACAGAATTTGCTATTTCCGCCACATCGGCTCTGCCCGTAGCGTTCAAATAACGTTCCATACTCTCGTCAAATCCAAACGTAGAAGTAGTAGCTCCAATTTCAGCTCCCATATTGGCAATAGTACCTTTTCCTGTACAGCTTAGATTAGTTACTCCTTCTCCAAAATACTCAACAATAGCGCCAGTTCCACCTTTTACGGTAAGAATTCCAGCTACTTTCAAGATAATATCTTTTGCACTACACCATCCACTTAATTTTCCAGTCAATTTGACACCAATCAATTTTGGCCATTTTAGCTCCCAAGGCAATCCAGCCATTACATCTACTGCATCGGCTCCACCTACACCTATCGCTACCATTCCCAATCCACCTGCATTTACAGTATGGCTATCGGTTCCAATCATCATACCCCCTGGGAATGCATAATTTTCCAATACAATTTGGTGAATAATACCTGCGCCGGGTTTCCAAAAACCAATGCCATATTTATTAGATACTGAAGCCAAAAAGTCAAAAACCTCTTTACTTTCATTATTTGCAAATTCCAAATCTACTTTTGATCCTTCTTTAGCTTGAATTAAGTGATCGCAGTGAACGGTACTAGGAACAGCTACTTTGCTTCTTCCACTGGTCATAAACTGCAAAAGTGCCATTTGAGCAGTAGCATCTTGCATTGCTACTCTATCGAGGGCAAAATCTACATAACTTCCACCTCTTTGAAAATCTTCAATTTTTTGTGATTCGTGCAAATGCGAATACAAAATCTTTTCGGAAAGTGTCAAGGGACGATTAATTGTTTGTCTTACTTTTTGAAGTTTTGCAGGTAAATTTTCATATACCTTTTTGACCATGTCTATATCAAATGCCATAATTTGAGAAAATTTAATAATTTTATTGAATTCGGCAAAGATAATGAATTTTCCAAACATAAATTTGAAATAATTCCAAAATCTGTAAATTAGATTTCGTTATATAGATTCCCACACCTTGGTACCTTCACTACAATTTTTACATATATCTATTCCGCTTCGAGAGAGCAAGAGCTTTTGTCTAAAATCATCATAATTTTTGGATTTCCAAATATTATTAAAATGATTCTCTTCCCACTTTCCCATGTTATATTGTGCATCTTTATCAAAACAGCAAGGCAGTATTTGCCCATCAAAAGTGGAAACCGCTGAATGCCATAGCTTCCAGCACTGATTTTTCATTTCATTTTTGATAGTATAGGTTCCGTCTGCACGTTTTTTATATCTGGAATATTTATCTTGTTTAGGAATAAGTTCATTTCCTTGTTCAAAATCATATATTTGAGCCGTTTTGAGAATAATTTTATCCACGCCCATTTTTTTTCCAATCGCTTTTACATCCTCAATTTGATGTTCATTCGGCGCTACTACAAGCATTTGAAAAATGATATAGGGTTTTTTGGAACGCGCTTTGCGTTTTGCATCGATGATATTTTGAGTACCTAGTAGCACCTTTTCCAATTTTCCGCCTTTTCGATATTGTTCATATACCTCCTGTGTGCTGCCATCTATTGATATGATAAGCCTATCCAGACCCGAGGCCACTACCTCTTCCGCAACTCGAGACGTCAAAAAATGCCCATTGGTACTGGTAACGGTATATATATTCTTATCATGAGCCTCCTTTATCATTTTACAAAAATCCTTATTCATAAACGGTTCTCCTTGAAAATATAGATATAAGTATATCAAGTGGGAATGAACTTCATTTATCCACTTTTGGTATTTTCCCCATTCTGAATCCCCTATTTTTCGTGTGAAATTCTTGAGTCCACTTGGACATTCGGGGCATGAAAGATTACAAGTAGTAGTGGGCTCAAAGCTCAAGGTAAATGGAAGTCCCCATATGATTGGTTTTTTAAGAAATCGGGAAATGTAAAATGTACTATATATAATCAACGCATTGTATAGCTTATACAAACTAAGTTTACTGATAAAATTGAAAATATCAAAAAAGTACGCCAATTTTTTTTTTACAAATGTAAGCAATATTTGATTTGAGATTGTGACTTTTCGATTATATGTAAAAAAACAATTACATTTGTACACATGAAATTTGGTTTTGTTTTTTATTTATTTTGTTTTTATACTTCATTAGACGCTCATATGGATTCCTTTTCTTCGGGAAAGTCCATTGAGGCTCAAATTTATTATGGAAGAATTTTCAAACATTCTCCTATTTTCAAGCCTGTAATTACTGAAAATTCTTTTGCTGCCGAAGTTTCATACCAATGGAGAAGCAATAAAAATCCTTTTCATACTTATTATAATTATCCTACAATAGGGATTCATATATTTGGCACACAATTGGGTAATACTGCTCTTTTTGGGGAAGGAATAGGTGCTATGGGCTCTATCCAATTTCATATAATTGAACAAAAACAATTTTCATTAATTTGGAAAAATGCTGTAGGACTGGGCTATCTATCTCGAACTTTTTCAGACACCGCCGAAAATAATGCTATAGGCTCTCATCTCAATATTTTGGCACAGGTGCAAGCCAATGCATTGTTTCATATATCTAAAAATATAAAAGCACAATTAGGAGTAGGCATTACACATTTTTCCAATGGAAGAACTACATTGCCCAACTTGGGGATCAATTTTATATCGTTTCATTCAGGCGTCATGTATAACCTCAATGCTGAGAAACCTTTCTATAAATTCAAGAAAAAAGATGAGCTTCGAATTTTACCTAAGAATATCTTGGTTTTTGGAATTGGAGCATCGGATAAAGGGAATATAGTTAATTCTGTAGTACTGCCTACCTATAGTATTCAATATGCAAGACGATTTTTTACCAGTCCTGTCAATGCCTTGATAGGAGGCATTAGCTTAGCATATAAAAATGATGATATAGACTATAATATATATGGATTTACAAATAATAGCGATATTTCTTTGAATTTTGGCGATGAAATATTCTTTGGTAGATTTAGCTTTGTTCCTATGTTGGGAATTTATCTATATCCTATATCTTCTCAGAGCAAATATTGGTATCAAAAATACAGCATTAATTATCAATTGCCCGTTACATGGAACAAAATAGGACTGGGAATAGGCGCTCAATTAAAAACTCACTATGGGGCGGCGGAATTGATAGAAGGTAAAGTGTTTTTAACTTTTTAAACTTTTTTAGATCAAACATACGTTTTTATGTCATATACTAAAATTTCTCTCTTTTGAATAATATTAAGTTTCTTTTTTTATTAGTATTTATTTGTAATAGCGCATGGGCACAAGGAGGTGCTGCGGGATTCAAAAATGATCAAAACTTTTTTTTTGTTTATAACAACAATCGAATTTCAAAGCTAGAACTTATCAATATAGAAACCTTTTGGACAGGTAAGGATTATATCACTTATATTGATAATTTTGGTAATTTTAAATTGTATTATAATTCCAAATTATACACTATTTTTCCTATAAGACCAACAAGTATTAAGGTTTCTAATTATCTTATGGCATATACACAAGGCGGACAACTAGGCGTATTTAACGGAAAAACTTCTAAAAAAGTAGAGACTTTTACACAAGGTGATTTTAAGCTAGGCGATAGTATTATCGCCTATGTAGATAATTTCAATCTACTAAAAGCCTATGTATTTGATACGGTAATTACGCTGATGCGCTGGGGAAATGAGCCCTTTGAAGTGGGGGATAATCTTATGGCATATTCGTATGAAAATAGTGGGTTTTTTGCTTTATACAATAAAAAAGTAGTGGAGCTAGATAATTATTTGCCTCAAAACTTCAAGGTAGCCCGAAATATTATTGCATATAATGATTATATGGGGAATTTTAAGGTTTTTGATCATGGAAATATCTATACACTTGAGATTTATGAAACTCCTAACTATGAAGTTTCCAATGAACTAGTAAGCTATATAAATAATATTGGGGAATGGATGGTTTTTTATAATGGCGAAAAATCAAAACTACTTACTATCAAGCCTAAAAAACAATTTCTGAAGCGAAATCTCTTGGCATATTTAGATTTTGCAAATCGCTTTTACGTATTTTATAAAGGGAAAATAACCCTTCTTGAAAATTACGAACCTGCCCGAGTAGAAATATGGGATGACATTCTTGTCTACACCGATTTTTATGGAAAACTATGGGGATTTGTCAATGGCGAAAAAGTACCCATTTCAGATAATATTGTATTGGGCTGGGAATTACAAAAAGAATGCGTCGTTTATTATGACCTTACTCCAGCCGCTAAAACAGTTTGGCACAAAGGCAAAAACTATATCTATGACCCTACAATAGATTTTTTTAATAGAAAATAAAAGTAAATAATATTTTGCTATCCAGCTAATTATAAATTTTTAAACAAAGGCACACTACTACAACTTTCTCCAAACGCTACGGATTTAGCTACTGGAGTTAATCGCTGGGTAATAAAACTATAAGGATAGGGCGAAATATTTTTTTTGCTACATCCCTTAATTAAGATTCTCTTATTTTCATAATCTAGCAAATCCATTATTTGAATCTTGGCAATCATTACTTCTTCTTCAAAAAGATTTACATTGAGAAAAACTTTTGAATTTACTCGTTGAAGATAAAAAGCTATAAGCATATAAGCCCACTGTGGAATAATAGCATCATTGGAGCAATAAAGAAGTGTATATTTATTTCTAAAATCTTCCCAATCTTTATTTTCGAGGGCTACTCTAAAAGTAGCTTCTTTTAAAAGCCATTCTTGAAGCAAAAAATCTTTGATGTCTATTCGTGCCAATTCATTGGAAGTAGGATAAAACGCTTCCAAGTCCAATTGAATAATTGCCTTTTTTTCTACTTGATTTTCCATTAGTATTTTTTTGGTATCAACATTGTTTTGAAGCAAAAAGTTCTATTTTAGGCCTGTTTGCACTACTTCTAATCCAAACTCCTTTGCGCTAGTGAGTATAAAATCAAAAATGTCCGATTGAATTTTTTCATAAGCTTCCCATTCCGAGGTATTGGTAAAACAAAATATCTCCAAAGGCAGTCCTTGCGTACTTATCTCACGCTGTCTTACGAGCAAAATATCATCTTTGACAATATGATTATGAATCAATAAATACTGATAAACATAGACTCTAAATAGCCCTACATTTGTCAATTGTTTTTGGACCAACTGAGGGGTAGTAGGCTGGTTCAAATTCATTTGAGAATATTCATTTTGCTTCTTTTTGATATAATTTCCTATCAAAATATTTTCTTCAAATTTTTCGAGATCTTCATTGCTTAAAAATTTAAAACTATTGATATTCAAGAAAATAGATCGTTTTATCATCCTACGATTGTTCTTATGAATAGGCTCATTATTCTTGAGTTCAGAAGAAATAATATCATAGGTAGGAATAGTAGAAAAAGTCTTATCAAAGCTTTCAATTTTTATGGAAATTAAGTTGATTTCCTTCACATAACCTTCTAGATTGTATTTGGGGAAATAAACCCAATCTCCTTTTTTAACCATCCGAGAAGACGCGGCATGAATACCCGCTACAAAGCCAAGTATAGGATCTCTAAAAACTAATAGAAAGATAGCCGTAATGGCTCCAATTACCGTAAAAATTTGAGAAGCACTTACATTAAATACGATGGAGATGATTACAAAAATTACTATTACAAAGCCAACAATTCGAATCAATTGCCCGAAGGAATTGACAGCAATACTTCTATAATTATTTTCATCGGTAGATAAATCCTCAACTACATTCAAGAGTCGATGCCCTAGTTGCATCAAAATTGCCAATAAAAAAACTGAAAATATTTTATTTGTAACTTCAAAGCTCTTTGGATGATGATAAAAAACATAAGGGATAAGCATAAATGCAAGGAATGCTGGTATTAGCCGAAAAAGACTTCTAAAAATTTTTCTTTTTACTAAAATAGGGAGCATGGGCTGTTCACTATCTTTTATGGTTTTTTTTAAAAAAGGATTCAATAATCTACTAAACAAAAAATCGAGTAGCACGAAAAAAAGAACTACAATTATTGATTTAATAGCGATTTGAGCTATTAGGACAAAAGTGTCTGAAAAATGATGATTTATATAGTTATTTACTTCTTCGGTAAAACTATTTTTATATTCTAAAATAAGCTCAAGATGTTTTTCGGGAGTCATAGAAAAGTTTTTTCAAAAATACTAAATTCTCAAGAATCAAATATAAAAAAAAGGGATCAAATAAATGAAACCCCTTCTTAAACTAAAAACATTAACAAATCAAAATTATACATTCTTACTTTTATTGAAAAACGTATTTATTTATCTATCATGACAATAGAAATTTTATCAGTTTCTATAACTTATTAAGTTATAAATCAATTTTTATGCCTTCTGTTCAAAAAAAAATTATTAGGAATTAAAGGGATATTACCAATTTAAAATTACCATCAAAAATATCACTAGAGTTAAGAATAGACTGCGTTAAATCAAAATTTTTCTTTAAAAAATAAGCGCTAAAATTTTCTTTTCTTTCTATCAAATAGTTGTTTTCAAAAACTTTATGTTTTATTTTTACTATAGATTGTAAATCTTGTTCGTTTTTTCTTTTTTCAGCAGTTAATGCTTTTTGATGAATATGCTTTATTGATTTTATAAATTGGTTTTTTTCTCCGTCTACAGTTGGAATTAAGGTTTTGTCTACTTTTTCTATTTCTGCTTTTAATATATTAAAAATAGCATCTCCTTTACTAAGTGCATGTTCTATTTCTTGTGCAAATTTAAATTCTTTGAGTGCAAATTTTTTAAATAATGATTCTTTCTCTTCAAAGAAATCTAGTAAGTCAAATCCATATTGCATCCACTTTTCATATGATTTAAGATCAATAACAGAAAAGATATCTCGCATCAAAACCACTGGAAAATCAATACCCGCATCATCAAAGATGGATTTCTGTTGAAGCCAATACGCAACTTCTGCTCCACCGCCAATTACAGCTACCGAAGGCAATACTGTTTGCTGCATCAATGGGCGTAGCATAACATTGGGACTTAAAAGAGCTGGATTTTCTTTCCACAAATTCATTGATTTATCCGTAACAGAATCAATACGAATTCGTTCTCCTTCCCTATATTCAAATAAATTGATCTCTCTTGGTGGCGCTTGTACTTTATAATTTTCATTTAAAAAGGAAATGGCATCCGCAGTTGTACTATACACCCATTTTTCTTGTAATTCTTTTTGAAAACAAGAAGACATTTCTTCTTTTACAGCATCCGTTGCTATATCCAATACTATTAATCCTTCTTCTCCAAACAAGCTATTTAAAATTAATTGGGTTGCTTGCGCCAATGTATGTCCTTTTTTATATGCATCTATATATACCCTTTTTAAATATTGGGCTTCCTTACTTTCTCCAAATTTTTCAATAAATGTATGCATCAACTCTATTAAAGAATCATCCACTATCATTTTTCCAACGGATCCTTTTTGATCTGTTTCCCATTCATATTTTTGATTATATAAATAGGTATGAAGCAATTCTTCTTTATCGTGATCCTCCGCTCCAATAACAAAAATAGGAACATACGTAAACTTTTTTTGAATAGCATTAAGTTTATTTGCAGTGGTAATAATAGAAGCCGCTTTTGAAAAAATATAAAAGGGGCCTAAAAACAAATTGGGTTGATGAGCCGTTACAATAGCTAAAGCATTTTGTTTTAAATTTACAATATTAGATTGAACCTTTTCAGAAATCTGAAAATTTTTATAGTTTTCATCAATAATGGATGCTAAAAGTTTCCTGTTATTAAATTGGGCTTGCTTTGATGCACTAGCACTCATAATACCTTCAATAGTAGGAGGAGACTTAAATAAATCTTTTAATTTATTTTTTTCAAAAAAATAATCTTTTATTAATCTATTAAAAAAAGGTAGTTTTTCAATAGCTATTTTTTCAATTTTTATGGCGGCTTTTTCCAAGAATTGTCTTATTTTATATCTAATTCAAAAGGCATTTTTGCCTGAATACCTGAAGATTGCTTTGCTTTTTCTATGGATTTAAATATTTTATAATTTTCTCCTAATTTATTTTTAATCCATTTCTCCAAAAACAAGTCCATTTGTACTCCAAAATTATATTTATTTTTCAACGTCTCAAAAAAATCGGGCTGTCTATTCACTATCGCATATTCTGGCTTGCATTTAGCTAGTTTTGACGCCTCTAAGATGGCATCTTCCATTGTGCCTATTTCATCTATCAATCCTACTTCTTTTGCTTTAATCCCACTCCATACTCTACCTTGCGCAATACTCTCTACCGAGTCCATATTTATTTTTCTACTTTTGGCTACTACGGATTTAAAAGTATTATATACTCTTTCTGTTTCTATCTGAATTTTAGCCGCCTCATTACTTTCTAAAGGTTTATTTATGGACATGACTGCGTGTTCATTAAGCTCCACTTCGTCATAAGTTAACCCTAGTTTATTCTCCATGAATTTTTTTACATTGGGGATAATACTAAATACACCTATTGAGCCCGTAATGGTATTGCGCTCCGCATAAATTTTTGATCCACAAGAAGCGATGTAGTACCCTCCCGATGCAGCTACATTGCCCATGGACACAACTACAGGTTTTTTTAATTTTAGCTGTTCTATTTCTCTCAAAATTACGGCAGAAGCCAGCGCACTTCCTCCAGGAGAATTGATACGCAAAACTACGGCTTTTATATCATCGTTTTCTTTGATTTTTCTAATATCTCGAATCATTGTTTTAGAGCCAATACTTCCTTCACTACCTTTTCCATCAATAATATCACCTTCTGCAATATATACTGCTACATCCGCCTCTTCTTTATATTCCATCTCACTTTGAGCATAGTCCGAAATCAAGGCGATGTTTATCTTTTTATTTTTGGGTAAATTACATTTTTTAATAATTAATCGTTCTACTTCGTCCACATAATAAACACCATCTATCAATTTATTTTTAAGCGCATCTTCTGGTCTCATGAGTTCCATTTGATTGATTTTTTGATCCAATGAATCCACATCTATTTTTCTACTTTTGGCGATATCTTCCAATACATTTTTTTTGAAATCAGCCATAAATACTTTTACTTGCTCTTTGTTCTCTTCGGTCATTTTGGTAAAACGATAGGGCTCTGTGGCGCTTTTGAATTTACCCGCATAAAAAATTTGTGGTTCAATTTCTAGTCTATCAATTGTATTTTTAAAGAAAGTGAGTTGTGCCCCAAATCCTCTCATATCCATGCCTCCATGAGGATTTAGATATATATTGTCACATGCAGATGCCAAGTAGTACATTTTTTGGGAACTAAGCTCTCCGTATGCAAATGTTGGTTTATTTGATTTTTTAAATGCTAAAATAGCATTTCGAATCAAATCCATTTGCTGATAAGATAAATTTTCCATTACATTTAGCTCTACAATCAATCCCTTGATTTTTGAATCTTCTGCTGCAGAGGCTATAGATTCTGTTATTTGATGTAATCCTATTTTTATATCTTCATCTGAAAGAAAAGGATTATTATCACTTGAGGGAAGTTCTGCTACTTCCATGGGTAGGTTTATTTTCAAAATAGAATTATCTACAATAATATTTGAGTCCTTATCTTGTTTCATCGCCAAGCCTACAAGCCCTAATATAAAAATTAGAAAAAATAGTCCAAAAAATATAGCATTGCCAATCAGAACGGCAAAAAGTTGTTTTATAAATTGTCTCATGATTGTTTTGAATTTATGCAAATATAAATGATTTAGAATAATATTGAATAGTTAGATGCAAAATTAATTTTAGAGAATACATTTATAATACTATCGTATTTATTTTTAAGATACCAAAGCGATATATTGGGTGACAAAACAAATATAACCTTATTTCAAAAAAAATCATCAAATTTGCAGAATAATCTATAAAAAATGATAAAAACATATCTTTTGCTGGGGAGTAATATGGGAAACCGAGAAGCTTTTCTCAGCAAAGCATTAACTGAAATTGATACCAAAATTGGAAAAATTATTAAAAAATCCAAAACATATCAAACAGAACCATGGGGAGAAAAAGAACAAGAAGACTTTTTAAATATTGCTGTAGAGATAGAAACGAAATTGAAGCCAAAGAAAATATTAGAAAAAATTCAAGAAATTGAAAAATTATTGGATAGAGAAGAAACATACAAATGGGGGCCTCGTGAAATAGATATTGATATATTATTCTATGGTGAAGAAATGATAAGCGAAGTGGATTTGACCATTCCACATCCATTTATACATGAGCGTAAATTTACCCTAATTCCATTATCTGAGATAGCTCCAGAATTATATCATCCTATCATGGGAGCAAATATCTTAGACTTACTAATGGAATGTGAAGACCAATCTGAAGTTATAGAGTATAGAAAAAAGTAAAATCTTTAGTCATCATGAGAGAGAAAATTAGTACCGATTTAAAAGCCTTAAAAATAAATTTAGATCAATATTTTTATGGCACATTTGCCGAAATTGGAGCTGGACAGGAAGTAGCTCGAAATTTCTTCAAGGCAGGCGGTGCTTCAGGGACTATAGCTAAAACGATGAGTGCCTACGATATGATTTTTAGTAATGCTATTTATGGGGAAGAAGCGAATGGACGTTATGTTTCAGTATCTAGACTTCACAAAATGCTTGATCATGAATATGAGTTGTTGCTTGAACGATTGAAAGGTGAAAAATATGAAGGTAAACGCTTCTTTGCATTTGCCAATACAGTTACTACATTGAACTTTAGCAAAACAAATGAGCCTCACGGATGGATGGGGGTAAAATTTCAAACCCGTCCTAATTCTTCTGCAAACGAGGTAATACTTCACGTAAAATTGCTCGATAGCGATAGCAGTCTTCAGCAAAAAATCCTAGGAATATTAGGTGTAAATCTATTGTATGCCTGTGATTTTTTCACAGACTCACCTAATGATTTTTTGGATAGTTTGATGGATAATATTCCATTCAATAGTATAGAAATAGATATGCTTAGCATGAAAGGCGAAGCTTTCAAGGAAGTGGATAATAGGCTTTTGAGTTTAATATTAGTTACGAAAGGGTACAGCAAAGTAGCTTGCTTCCTTCCAGATGGCTCTGTTACTCAACCAAAAGATCTTCTTTATAAAAAGAATTTGGCGATTCTTCGTGCACGATTTAGACCGGTAACCAATCTTAATATCGACATGATAGAGTCGGGATTGGCTTTGTTCAAAAAAGACAATGACTTCAAGGATGAAGACATCTTAATGATGGGTGAAATTACACTCAACAACCTAGTATCTCAAGAAAATATTATTAATATTCAAGACTTTTTGGATAGAGCCGATATGCTCTGTTCTCTTGGCTATCCCGTATTGGTCTCGAATTTCTCTGAACACCATGAACTTACAAGTTTCTTGACACAATGTAAACCTAAAAAAATTGCAATTATTCTTGGTGTAATGAATTTATTACAAATACTTGATTCCACGCAATATGA
>Ga0078894_10000663_pt1 | contig 24533 bp, 31 predicted proteins | sample LauGreSu1BDMLBSD_2_FD_67506 | JGI IMG/M metagenome (GOLD analysis project Ga0078894, IMG submission 67506) | Freshwater lake microbial communities from Lake Michigan, USA - Su13.BD.MLB.SD (version 4) (version 4) | ecosystem: Environmental > Aquatic > Freshwater > Lake | place: Lake Michigan... | reverse complement strand
AAACATTCACCACCGCGCTCAATAGCTTTATATCTCAGTAGTGTTTTTATCATTCCCCAAGATGCATCATTTGTTGATTTTGCCATCTTGGTTCTGGCTAATTTTTTACTACCAATATCACCTACAACAATTAGTTTGTTGTTGTTTGCAATTTCAGTAGTCATTTTGTGCAGGTAGTCTTTACGCTGATTGCTAATCTTTTTACTAATTTTCTTAGCTTGTTTTTTCTTACCCGCTCTTTGTGCTTTTCCCAATTTAGTTTCAAGCTGACGATAGTATTTAGGATTATCGTATTTAGTACCATCGCTTAGAGTGGTAAGATCCTTGCTGCCTAAGTCAATACCTACTTCACTATCACCGCAATATAATTCAGCTTCGTAGTCAGTAGTTACATTGATATACCAGTTACCCAAAACATCACAGCTAAAACTACCGGACTTGATATTACCCATTATTTGACGACTATTCCAAAACTTGAAAGTAATCCCGTTGAATTTGATTACTTCACCAATTTTGATACAATCACCACGAAATGGTATCCAACCTAAATTACGCTTGTAGCTACGGAAGCGACAAATACGCTTATGCTGTATTGATGACTCGACCATCCTCGCACCAACCATTTGAATTGTGGCAGAGTTCAACCCTAATTCTTTACTACTTCCGGCGGTCAACTTTTGAAAGTCATATGCAGATAGAAATTTACGAGAACGACTACGCGCCCACTTTTGTTGCTCAACACAAAAGTTCCATACAAAGTTTACTGCCGAAGCCATTTTGTCTAGCTTCTTTTTAGTGGTACTGTCTTTGATTCTGAATTGAAACGTTTTCATTTTGCAAACTCCAGCCATTTTTGTTGCTGTTCAGCTCTTTGGCTTGTTTGCTGATTCTCAACATATGCTTTCATGGTTGCTATTGGCGCACCTCCATTAGTTGCAACAAAATAACTATTAGTCCATAATGTAGGTAATTTAGTCCTCAATTCTGGGAATTCATTTCTCAATATAAATGAGCTTTTACCTTTGAGCAATTTCACTAATTTATTGATCCCATATTGCGGGTCAATACTGCAAAGCAAATGCACATGGTCTTTATCGGTTTCAAGTGCAATTATTTCAAAAGAAGTTACTTCGTTGACAAATGAGTGGATTATTTCCTTTAGCCTTTGCTCAATTTCACCCACCAATAATTGACGCCTATATTTGACACACCATATTACATGGTATTTACTGATATAGACTATATTATTATTGGTTTTGTACTCTTTTTTATTCATAATACTGTATTATACTATAGCTTACTAGATAATACAGAATATTTGCTATCTTGTTTGAAAACAAGGGTAAGCTACGCTAAAATTCGGCTTATATCTCCGTACCTAAAGGCAGGGGATTTACGCCGTTTCTCCATTAAACCTGTTAAAAATTTTTATCTACCACCAGATATGGCTACTTACTTCTATCTTTCAAATTCTTTGGATTTATCAATGCCGCGTTGAAGATCAAATTCTTTAAAAACATCAAGTTGTTGGCTTACATTCAATAACTAAAGCTTTATTTTGACTTATCTTGTGAAAATTAAGTTCATCACTGCCATATTCATCATATATCCAGTAAGGTCTTTTCTCAAAGTTATAATATAGATTGGGATCCGGTACAACAACTAAGTCAGGGTTATAGCAAAAATTAGTTGTATAATAGTAACTATTCTTGATCTCGAAATTAATAACTAATCCGAATGGTGTTGAAATTAGAACACTTGGTTTTGACTGTTGTGATAGTTTACCACTAACTCCTAATATTCCACCATTTATGTTACCCGATAAAATATGATTGTTAAACTCAATAACATATCCCTTAAACCACTTAACATGTTTAAATCGTATGGTCTCAGGTGCAAAATAACAAATTTTATTCATAATCTAAACCTTTTAAAAATTTTATCTACTACCAGCTATGGCTACTTACTTCTATCTTTCAAATTCTTTGGATTTATCAATGCCGCGTTGAAGATCGAATTCTTGATTAAGAGATTTTCTAAGATCCTGTAACTCTCCAAATTCAGTTGATTTAACCCCTCGCTCAAACATCTTTACCATGGTATCCTCAATTTGTTGACGAACATCCTTGTAAACTTCTGGAGTTATCAATTCCCTAAAATCCTTATAACTTTTTACAATATCATCCCCATTTATTAATTCAGCAATTTTCTCACCACTACGACTCATTATAGTTAAATTATCAAGCACCTGAGAATCAACTAATCCTTTAAGGGTTTCAGGAATGCTGTTGTAAGTATTATCATGAGCAGTCACATTAACGGATCTACCCGATCCGGATAATGCAAGATCATTTTCATAGCGTTCGATACAACTAGCCCTGCTTGCTATGTGATTTACCGCAATTACAAATGCCTCCGCATTATAACCATGCTCTTTGAATTCATTAATTGTGTTAAGTGGCACATTAAGAGTGCGCATAGTGCCCTCAATGATTACATTTAAGTCTTTAGCAATTAAATCTTGTTTAAGGTGATTAACTACATAGTTGCTATATGGTTGCAATAGTTCTGCTGTCTTGTCTGGATCTTGCGCTAATAGTTGCTTATAATCAGGATAGTATGATTTAAAATCATCACCATTTAATAACACAATATTACCCTGAAATTGACTTTCAATGATATCAGACACCGTGGATTTACCAGCACCTGGTTGCCCACCTAAAATCACCAGTGATTTTTCTTCTGTTGGGTAATACGTATCTAATCGGAGTTGTTCTCTTGCTTCCGAAAGCATCTCACGTGCGATTGGTTCATTGAATATATTAACCATGTAAACGCTCCATTCGGCTAATGATATTATCGAAGTAAGGACGGTGCTGCTCAATTATAAGTTGATCTCTGTCTTTATCAAAACCCATTTTTTTAACAATAGCTGATAATGTATCTGCTGTGCGTTTTATTTCAGCATCAGATAACTGATAGAAGTATCGTTTCTCATTTAAAAGCGCCTGATTAATTTTTGAGTAGTAACTGATTAGCTCTGCATCAGGATTACCATTTGTCATCATAAATCGCTTAACATCCGTTATTGAGCCAGCTAATGCCGGATACAGACTTTTTGCTACTTCATTAAATACACTGTAAACTGTTCTTTCTTGCATTTTTCTCTTCCTTAAAATATACTTGTTGACATATTTACATATATATGCTTTACTTTATTTATTCATTTAAATATTTGCATAAAGCTGCTATATGTATATCTTTCATGGTTACACCGTCCTGTGCTGCTTTGATTTTAAGTTTAACAACTAAATCTTTTGGTAGGTCAACCGTACTGCGTACTGTCTCCATTTTCGTAATTCCTTTTTTTGATGATTCATCTAAACGAGACTCGCCACTTGGACGGGTAAAATTTAATTTTGATTCTTTATTCATTTATCCAACTCCATAATTCGTTTGCAATTTCAATAATTTCATTTTTTGCTTTTTTATCAGTATATTCAAAAACTGTTTTCCCAGTCGCCACACTATCACTATAAGCAATCCTCTGGAATGTCCCAGAGCTAAATACTTTTAATCCAGGAGCGGACAAAACATCACGTACTTCATTACCAGAACTTGTTTGTTGAATTTGCCGACTTACAACGAATGCAGCCTTAGGACTTCCACCAGTTATTTCTTGCCGATCCTTAACAAGCTCTATTAACTCATTAGTTGCCCAAATATCAAATGGGCTCGGCTGTACTGGTATTAATACCACGTCCGCAGTTTTAACTGCAGCAACAGCTAGTTCTTTAGTTTGTGGTGCTCCATCGATAATCGCAATATCATAATTAGAAAGGTTATTTATATCAGAATGGATGCTTTTCCTATCAAATCCAACCACTGGAATTAGCTTACCATCATTAGCATCATTCCAATCCCGTGTTGAACCTTGTGGATCAGCATCAACAAGCACTACTTTAAATCCAGCTTCAATAAAGGCTCTAGCTAAATTTATGGACAATGTGGTTTTACCAACGCCCCCTTTTTGATTTAGTATCGCAATTTTTTTCATAGTGAGCTCCTTAACTATAGTAATATTGTTAAGCATATATATGCAAATATGTTTTAATGCTAATACGTAAAGACATATTTATGCTTTTGCGGTATTATAACATTATCTACGTATTTATGTAAATAAATATCATCATAAAAGCATAAATATGCTTATATGCGTAATCATATTAATATATTTATAGGAAGTTCAAAATCTAAATATAGTTGTACCAAGTTACTCTGAAGGCAGAATACACCTGTCCATATTGTAAGTTAAATGTTTGGGGTAAGGATGCGATGATTGGCAATGGTGGCTTAACTGAATAAGTAGTTAAGCAAAAGCCACTTCTTGCGAGGTGGCTCAATATGCTATAATTCCGGTCTGCTCTATGAGTTCCGACCGTTATCGATTGGTACTCTATGGCGGTCGTTACTCTTCCAGTGCAGAGAAGGGAGGAGAAATGAAAAGCAAAATCAAACAATTTACAAAACGTGTTGTATTCGTTTTAGCTGCACTAAACACGATATTTAGTTTTGTAACGAAACTTATTCATTATCTGAGTAAGTAGGTTTGTCCATCCTTCGGGGTGGTTTTTTCTTTTCTACTGAGTTATTATAACATAGGCAAAGCTTATATACAACCTTTTAAATACCTGCGTTTTTGTCCACTGACATTCAGACATTTCGTTGGTTCCGGCATACATCTACATCATATATATGTTTATGTAAATAAATATTACCATATAAGCATAAATATGCTTTTACATAATACCGCTTATATGCCTGCATGCAAATATATTATAGCAGCACCCGATTAACTTTTCGCATCTTAGTTGTACTGGTCTGGTTAAGGTTGCAAAGTACAGCTAAAGATGCGCCAAGCTCTCAATAATGGCAATACGCTTGGCTTTGTTATTGCCACGCAAGTAGAATTTGAAGGTTACATTGGGATTGGAATGTCCCATTAGTTCGGTAATCGTGGTAATATTGACACCTTGGTTGACTTGATTGTGCCCGAAGGTATGCCTGAATTTATGCAAGTACACATTGGTAATCCCGAGCTTGTTGAGATGAATTTTTACGGTAGTGTAAATATTTTCCCTAGTGCTGATCTTGCCAGATAAACTCGGTATTACATATGGACTAGTTAGTTTGGCACGGATGATGTCAAGATTGCTTTGCACAAACAAGGTAGGGAAGTCCAATGCTCGAACTTTCTGACCTTTACCGAGATAGCTGAATTTGTAGATCTCACCATAGATGTCATCATATTCAATAGTTACATCATCCCAGGTTAAATTACATAACTCAGATATGCGTACCCCATGAAATAGTAATAACTTTAAGATTAGTGACAAGCGGTTATTTTTGAGTCCATTGGTTTTATCTAAATCTTGAATTAGTTTTTTAATCTTCTGTTGTTCAATTTCACTAAAAACCTCAACCGGCTGATCAATTTTCTTAAGAGTTACGCCAGTTACCTTATTTTTTAAAATCCCGTGCTGTTGAATATCATTATCGGCAATAAACCATAAAAACTGTTTTATGACGGTAATATGCAATTGTTTGCTGCTAGTGGCTAATTTGAGCTGAGTAAGGTAATCAACCAGAGTTGCGTTATTAATATCATTAATTGTGGCTAGTTGCTGATTATCGAATGAATCGGCTAGATATTGATAAAAATACTCATAAATTGTATTATATGTGGATAATGAGTTTTTGGCTAATTGTTTGGCTTTTTGTTCATTAATGAAGATTTGCCAATGTTTATTTATTTCTGCTAACATTCTTGTAACTTTATTAAATTTTAGCCAGCAGTAAATGCTGGTTTTATATTGAATTATAACATATCTTAAAGTTAACTATAACATAATTGCACATTATGTTATAGTAAACAGACAGGAAAACATAGCAAACAGCATTAAATAATCGCTGATTTAACATATAACTTATGTTATAGTTAGTAATAAATAATATTGCATCTCTAGCAAATATCTGTGTTATAATAACTCATACTAATAAATGGTGATATTGAATAATAAATGGATAATGTTAAGAAAATACGTAAAATAGCAATTAGTGATGACACTCAACAGAAAGCATTAATCTTAGCCGCTAAATATAAATTACAGGATATGGCAGATAAGAAAATTGATATTGATGAATTGCTGTCAAAAGTGATTGAATCAGCGATTAACTATCAATTTGAGCATAAGTACTTAAATGATATTGTTCGTTAGACTAAGACAAATTTGAGTGGGTAAAGGTAAATACAGAATATTGGCGTATTATTGATACAATAATAATTTACAAAATTTAGCAAAAAAATTAACCTCACCAATTACCGCAGATTAGCATAAAATAACTAAGCTGATACAAATATATCAAAACCGTGTGAAATTCACCATTAGTGCTTAAAATGCTATTTGCGGCGATTTGTGAAAAACATGGTGAATTATCATTAGCTAGTGTAGTGTTTTTATTTGTTCAAGGCTTAAATTAGTAATCTCAGCAACTAACTTTTGCTCCATGCCGTTGTCTAGCATTTTTTTAGCAATCTCTAGTTGTGATTCTTGTCTACCTTCTTGTCGCCCAAGTCGCATACCTTCTTTTTTAACACTTTCTGCATAAGTCATAATTGTATCCTCATAATATGGCGCATTATCTTTTACTTGTTTCGATAATTCCTTAATTTCTTTGTTCTCACGTGCTTGCATCATGTAAACTACGACACTATCCACCAAGCTATGATCAATGCCTAATTCATGCACTAGCTGCAAAGCTTGAATAATTTGCGGAATTACTGCAATAAATTCCTTACTGCGGATATGTTTAGTCACTAATTCCATCAACGCAGCTTTACGATGCTGTAAGATCTCATTGTCATCAGTCACCGTTAAATCTAGCAGCTTAAAATTACCCAGCGGCAACTTCTGATAAATTTCACGATCCACAAACAAGTCCGTGATATTACTTGAATATGGATAAGGTGTTGCTGTTCCATTATATAGCACCAGGGGAAACACTAAAGGTAACTCTGATCCCTTATGCTCTTTTAAATGTTTATCAATAATTGCTGCTTGATATTTAAGAATCCGAAAAGGCATCAACTTAACTGCGCTACTTTGATGCTCCACAAGAGTATAAACGTAAGCAGTTTTATTGCTTTTCTTAATTTTAAGCTTATGAACTATATCAGAGCAATGTTCCCGTAAATCATCTTCAATATACGAAGTCGGTTCAACAGTTATGGAATCTAAATCACATATATCTAACACTTCAGTCGGTAAATGAGCTAATAAGAAATCCTTGGCAGCTTCTTTATCGGTTAAGTACTTCCTAACTAATAGATCATGATTCGGTTTTTGCTTCATATTCGTAATTCTAACATAAGTTATTATTCGTTAGTAAATTATTAATTCTTAGTCTCAATAATTCTGCCTGTATCTTAGCAAATTTAGGCAGGATTCATCATGTCGACTTTTCACTAAAAACACCTATTTTTGAACCGTGCTCCAATTTTTTTTACAATATGGGTTGGTAAGCCGGAACCAACGAAATGTCTGAGTTATTTTTTAACTACAAATGACAGGTACTTGGTCTTCACAATAAGATTTAGATTCAACCGCATTCTCTACAATTATCACGATATCTAACATAATATTTTCAATCATTTCTATAAATGAAGACACTTCTTCCTTATTAACTACAATTGCATTTTCACCGTGTGAAATCTTATTTCTAAAATTTAGAAGTTTATTTAATAAGTCTTGGTACGCGGCGACTGATGAAATATCAAGAGATAGGCACAAGAATATATTCTCCAAAATTTTATAATTAACATTAGATTTAAGCAACTTATTTACTAAATCTTTATCTTTGCCTAAGTCAAAGAGTAATTTATTTTTAGACATGTGTAAAATATTTTTTGTTAGTTCCTTTTTGGTATTATGCTGAACTCTTGGAGATTTCATATCTAGGTATGAATCAAAATAAAAGGTTAGCATATTTACATTAGTATTAGTAATTTCAAGTTCTAGAGAATTTATATACTTTATATATGACTCTAAGAAATTGTGCATGAATCCTTCCCAAATCGCATAAATAGATACCACCCCCAGCCGATAGAAATATTTAGTTTCATCCCGTTTAGTAATATTATATGCTTGGGATGCTAAGCGTTCAACAAGTTTGTCGATAATTTCTGATTTAACCATATTCTTATTGCTCTTTTGCGATATCGCGGATTAATTGCATTTCATTAATAATCTCATCGACGTTATCATTTACGCTAAGTGTAGCTTTGACTATTTTCTTAAACATTGTTGGCGTAATTTGATAGGCTTCTTTAACGTATTTTTCAATCTCTTTGGAATCTAGCTTTAGTTGATCCATTGATTTTTGATTAATCGCGTATTCATCTATGGATTTACGGATTTTTTTAAGTACTTCTTTGTCATTGTAGATTGCACGTAATAGTTCAGTTGATTTCATATATGGCGTCTCATTTAATTAAAATTATCGGTTAATTATCATTACGAATGTTTTTAAATTCGAGTTTTATAGTTTATGCGCTTTGGACATAGACACTCTTTATGGAGATTAACTTTAAAAAAGCATAAAAAAACGGATGTTTTTGCATTTTATTAATTTTTTCAACAACCTGATTTAAATTTAGATACATTTCTTTTGTTTTATTATTCATGGCTTGATTGCGTATAATAATGTTCTGCGTAAGGATACGCAAGTTTCTTACATCATCCAGCACTAATTTATCGCTAAGAAAATGATTAATTTTAAAATGGGACTCTATTCCATCACGAGGAATAGATATGGGCTTAATTTTCGATTTGTATAGATATACTTCTTTAGAGTTATTTATAAAAAACCATGAGCCCATTAATGAAAAAGAGTCATTTAAATAAGTTAATAGCTTTTCTTTGTTTCTTTCATATTGATTTTTGTAATCATGATATTCGGTTATTATATCTTGTTCCTGCTGATAAATTAGATAAAGGTATTCATCAATTGAAAACGTTGTGATGTTAGGATAAGCACCAATATGATTATGAGTAATATCTTTTAGCTTGGTTTCAACTGACATATAGCTATTATTTACTTTATCGAATGTAATGCCGAATTTTTTAAATAGACTAATACTACGTAAATCTGATTGGTGAGTTAATGTAAAGCTTGGCAATATTGCATTAGGATACTTAGCTTGAATAATCGAAAGCATTTCAGTTAATAGATAGCTCCCAATATTATTACCCTCCAAACCAAATAAATCTAGATCCATTCCCTTATTGTGATTGGATACGATATTATTTTTGATGGTTACTCCCCAGCTAATCCCCCAGCTCCAGCCACTATTAAATACATTGTTGACATCATTTAAAATTTTATAATTAATACAAAGACTATATTCGGTATTTTCTGGATCCACTCGCTCCTTTAACTCAACTGCCAAATAAATATAATTTGAGATGTCATCGATAATAGGTTGCATAAAGATATGCTCCCTTGGATTATTCATTACTTGAATTTTTACTACTTTTATTTGACTATTATGGTAAGTAGTTTTCATTTATTTAATCCTATAAAACAGTTAAGTTGAAATGAAGTAGTTGAAAGAGCTGGCATCATGAAGGTTTCGTAACAAGTTTCATAATTAACCTTGATTGTTGCTGCAGTAACTATTTGAGTACATGGCTCAAATATCCAATAGATGCACCTGGTTAACCTCTGCTAAGTCTAGATTATATCAATTATTTACCTTTTTGCGTAAGCAACAACTAAGTCACATCAAATACAAGCATTAGATTTATCCTGATTAAAAATAACTTTAAACGGAAATAAGTTGTTAGTTTAAGCTGTGGTTAAACCGGTGGATAACACCCTTCTAAAGCCTCAAATAGTCAGGCTTGCTTAGAAGGGTGTTATCCACGGGAATTACCCATAGCTTACTAATGGCTTATTCTGTGGGAAAAAGATAACTTACATTATTGAGTTTTGTAATTTATTCATTATTTTCAGCGGTGCACGCCGTCAAAAAGCGTGCAACCCTTTAGGGTAGCTGAGGATTCCCACCGACGCACCACTCACCCATTAAAAATCCACGGCATCCCGCCTGAGAAACCGGCACTTGCGCCGTTGACGATTTCTCAGGCGAATAATAACTCTGTTCTGCCACCACGAAATAATTCGGAACTAGGGGGTTATTTCGTGGTGGCAGAACAGCAAGAACCGTGCCGTGAATTTTTATATTTTAAATATGGTGCGTCGGTGGGCAATTTTTTTGAGAAAGTTGAGCTATTCACAGCAATAAAAAAACCGCTTTGATATTATCGCTGCGGATTTACTGGCATAACTATTTAACTATTCGCATTTATTGAAGCCAATATTGCGGAAATAGTCAGCAAAGATTGTCACGTTATTATTGAATACTGCAGTATAGTAACGCATAAGCTCCTGATTGGTACTTAGATGATAATTATCACCTTGATATGTAAAAATACATTGCCCTTGAGGTATTAGTTCATTCAAAATTTGATCTATAACATGACTACCAAACGGCAAATAATTTTCTTTTATATTATGCCAAGTTCCGGCGATGATGGTACGATTGTTCTTAATTAAATAAATATCATCAAGGTGTTGCTGCATAAAGTGAATTTCGCTCATGGTGCTCCCCCTTATTTAATTTTGTAATAAGTTAAAATTTTGTTCTGTGCTGTAGTTAGTTTCTTATACGGCTGTCCAATTTTGATGTAATCATTTTGCATTAATTCGTCATCTTTTGCAACGCGATACGCCTGATAAGTTTTATTACCTTCACTAAATACGACTTTTCCAACCTTTTTCCAAAAATGTTCAATTTTACACGGTTTAAATTGATGCAAAAACCGCATACAGTCAATTTGCAAATATGCCATATTGTGCTCATAAGTCCATTTGTATTTCATAATTGAAGTCCTTCTAAAATATTTAATTAATTTGTATAATTGATTTTATTGAATCAAGCCGCTGAAATAAGCTATTAAAACGTGTAGCCCATTGCCCTAGCTCATTGCTAATACAGACTATCTCAGTTAATAACGAATTTATATCGCTTACAAGTTGTGGGGTTGCTTGAGTTTCTGCCTCCTGCGCAATGATTCTCTGATAATTGCTAATTGTTGCCTCGGTAAATTCGCAGCATTTAAGATAATGTAAGGTTTTGGCTTTGTCCTCAACTTCACACGTTGGCACAAAGCGATTGTAAGCCTTAACCCACTTTAATTTTAGATTACCCAGTATGCGGTTTGGATTCTTAATCCAATATTCATTGACTTGCTCGCTGGCTTTGCCTTGCGTATATGTTACGGTCTTAGTTATGTCGTGGGTTTTATTGCCTGACTTCCTCAAAAAAATTAAATCCACGGTTATAGTCGCTTGCTCGAATAGGTTTTCTGGTAGGCGTATAACGTCAATAATCACGCTCTCGCCGTCTATAATGTGTCGGGTGTTACTTCTGGGTATATCCATATAGAACGATGGCATAACGAACGCTAAAATACCGTTATCAGTTAATAAACGCATACATTTAGCAATAAAATAATGGTGGATTGTATAACCGTTTAAATCTGACATAAAAGCATCTGTCATTTTTTCATCGCTATAAGGTGGATTGCCGATAATTAAGTCGTATTTTTTAGCTCCAAAGTCAATATTTTGTAAGCCATCATTGATAACTTCAATATCTGGGTAGATGTTTTTTACTAGCTTACTGGTTAAAATATCATACTCAACGCCAGTAATTTGGCTATTTTGCCGGATTGATTCCGGCATGTGCTCAATAAATGCCCCATTCCCACAAGATGGCTCTAAAATCTTGCCTCCGGTAAAACTGCACACTTGAGCTAAATAGCGATACATAAAGCTAATTACCTCGCTTGGTGTATAGTAGGCGCTTTTTGTACTTTGGCGTAAATTTTCTAAAATGCTTTTTTCTTGCGCTGCTCCAAAATTGGCGCGGATTGCGCGCATGATTTGCCCGTATAGCGGTTTATTCCACAAACAATTACGCAAACCCCCAAAGCCTTTATATTGCTTTAAAATTTCCGGTTTAGGTGTTGATTTAGCTAGTTCTTCCAGCACCTTAACATTAGCAATAAACTGCTCTAATTTGTGCAGCGGTAAAGTTTGATTATTTTGTTCCATGATTTACAACTCCGGTATAGAATGGTTTTAAGATTCGAGAGAGTTTTTGTCTCCCACCCCAATTGCATACCACACCGAGGCACACCAGCTATCTGCACGAGGTACGAGTTAATAGCTGCCCGCAAATTTATTTGTTCATTTCAAATTTTATTTGCGACCAGTGGACAGCGGTCACGGGAGCAAAAAAAATTCAAAAAAATTTGCGGGTCTGGAATACCTTGGACAAAAATATATTTTTGCTCCTTAGGTATTCCCAAGTGTGCCAGAGAAGGACTAGGAACGCGCCAAAACTACGGCGCACATAAAATTGCGCGTTCCTAGCCCTGAACGATCGGTGTGGTATGCTATTGGGGTGGGAGTTGAGGTGTGACGCAGTCGATAATTGCATCGCCTCGATGGGGTGCAATTATTACTTTTATTATTAGATATGATGGAATGATATAGGCGGTAGTTATTGCACTAAATCTGACAAACTTAGTTTAAAGCAGTGCCTAGTCGGTTGATTGAGTCCTCGGTGCTGGGTTAGCCACGCTAATCCAGCACCGAGGACGGTACGATAGATTTTATTTTACTGCTTAGATTTCCAGTCGGCTGATATTTAGCAAGGCTTGGAGCGATGGTTGCGTTGCTTCGCAACCATCGCTCCAAGCCGGTATTCTTTATTTAACTGGATATTTTAATTGTTAGCGACAGGCTAATTATTCACTAAATAATTCTGTGGATAGATTTTTTTGAGGGGCTTTTTCAACCTCACTAATTGTCTGAGGTTTTAAATGAAATTGATCTGGGTCATGAATATCAGCATAAACATACCCACGCTGACGACGGAGATACTCAATCTCAGCTAGTGCTTGAGATGCTTCTAGTTTATCAGGAAATGGAATCAAGACGCTTCTTCGATGCTTATTTCCCAGTCCTCCATAGCATTTATGTACGCACCAGGTGCCGAATAAATCCTGCTGAAGTCCTAGCCAGTAGAAACGTTGTTTTATGGGGTGGATCATATAAATCATGTCGGTTACTCAGTACTTACTCACAAAAGCTGTGGGAATTATAAATTTGTATAAGCTGTCCAATAAGATATCGCTTATCGTTAGTCGTCTGTCAGCCTCTGGGAGCCGATACCAACCATTATTATAGCTGGTATCAGCGTTCTACTATTCTGCTACTGCAGTTTCAGTCTCATTATCTTTAGATTTTGAACTAGCAAACTCAAAATCAGTCAGCCAGATTTTTAGCTGTGGCACTACTTTCTGCTCCTTGGTCATATAAACCACCGCCGAAGCTTTACCTTCAATAACTAGTTTATCGCCTTTTTTAACGTGCACAAGAATCGTCTCAGCAGCTTTACCTCCTGTGACTACCTGATGCCAGGCAACCTTGTCATTCCCATTTTCATCTTTACCTTGATTTTCCGCAAAAGAGAAACCTACGTAATTTTTACCGTTGCTCTCAAATTGCTCAGGATCACGACCTACATGTCCACCGACAAAGAATTTATTGATACTCATAATAAGCTCCAAAAAAAATACACTGGTTTAAAGTTTAGTATTTCAGGTAACCAGCACCCTAAAATTTAGTTAGCGTTCTATTCCACGATCTTTGTTTTTGTTCAGTTCTGGATATTGCTCGTTGTTCTTGACTTCACGAGCTTGATTCTTCTGCTTATTTTCACCCTGAGGCGTAATACCAGGCTTGGGTTCATGGATTGTTGGAATCCTACTAGCTATTTCATCCAAACGCGATTGAACGCTTGCTTTAGCATCAGCTAAGTTATAATCTAAGGTAGTAGTTTTTTGTTGTTCAGTTTTTACTTTCTCTAGCAAGCTTTCCTTGTCATTGGTGTAAATGCGCACGCTCTCCTTACCCCGAGTGATCCCCACATACGCCTGATTGTAATTAACCGTCTTCTCAGTATTAGCATGGTAAATCACATGTTTTTCAGTCTGTCCCTGGCTTTTATAGTCAGTTAATGCGTAGCCGTGGGTGATATACTTATACTGGGTATTCGGGTTAAAGTGTAATTCCTTGCCATTATCCATCTTTACCTGCAGCATACCATTAGTTTCCATTCCGGTTATATATCCGGTTTGACCGTTCTTAACCTCCAAACCTTTATCGTTCTTAAGAAATAAGACTTTATCACCCTCAGCAAATTCCTTAGTGAGTTGTTTATAAACCTGTAAGTCACCACCATGTTCTTTCAGATCCAGCTGATGTGACTTTTGACCATCGTTTACCGTTATTGCATTTTTAAGATGATCTACTTTTGTTATAACTGCCTCTGCACCAGCTTTACCTAGTACCGATTCGGCATTAGCAATAATTATTTCTCCATTTTCATAGTTCTTAGAGTAGTATTTCTCTTCGCCATGCAAGGACTTAACCTCACGTGTAACATAATCTTTGTCTAAGGATTGCAAAGCACCATTCTGGCGCAGTTCATCGCGAATCATTTGATTTAGTTCTTCACGGTCAACATTGGTCGCAGTTACAATAATCGTTTCCTTGGCTTTTTCCAGATAGGCATTGGTAATTTCAGTTAAACGCTCCGCTCGGTTTGCAATTTCAGTAATTTTACCCATCTGATCTAATTTTTCAAAAGCCTGAACAATTTGCTTAGCGCCCAACTTATCTACGACATCTTTATACTCTGGGTCTTTCTGCCGCTGGACTTCTGACATGCGCACCACATCAATAACCCCCTTGTCTTGCAGACTACTAAAAATCTTACCTTGCCCTATCGTTTGTAATTGTTTGGTATCCCCAATTAATACCATCTTAGTCTTCTCATCACAACGTTCCATCAAAGAGTGAAGATCTTTAATGGACAGCATTGAGGCTTCATCAATAACTACCAGCTTATTTTTTAGGTCATCTTGTCCACCAATTAAACTCGCAATTGTCCTGGATGCGATTTGACTGGCTTCTTCAATTTCGCTGGCAGCTTTTCCGGTAAACGATAAGCCAACTACCTCCATATTTTCTTTTTCGGCAATAGTCCGCACGACATCGAGCATGGTAGTCTTACCTGTACCAGCATCACCCTGAATGGCAACCACTCTATCATCGGAACTTAGCACATGCATCACCGCATTGCGCTGTCCTTCAGTTAATTGGAAGCCTTGGGATAGCTCATAATCCAAGATACCGCCTCGTACCTGAGTTTTATCCATACTTGTCGCCTGAGTACGTCCATCAATGACTTGCTCAACAATCCGCCGTTCCATCTCAGCAATAGCGAAGGTGGTGTATTCTTTATCATTTAAATGAATTACCTCCTTGCTTTCAACTAGTACTGATTTCAACTCATCAATCCGAAATTCACCCATGCCCAGTTTAGCCGCAATCCGCAACACATCGGCTTCTTTAGCCACCGCCTCATGCTCAGTCGCAATTTTGACCGCATATTCAATGATTTGCTCCTTATCTAATTTAGGGGCTGGGCTTTCTTTTTGATTATGTAAATCGAGACTAATCTGCTCCTTAGTCACGTTGTATTCACTCATCCTCTCATCCCAACTACGTTTGAGCTCATCTAAACTAGGTTCATCCTTGACTTTCCTAGTATCAAGAGTCGCCATTGCCTTTAATTGAGCCGCCTCAAGATTAGGGAACTCTTGCCGGAGCTCCTCGTAGCGTTGCTGAATTTGCGCGGTACGCGTTGAGAATTCATCCATAATAGCTGAAGGCATTCCCTTAATTTCAAACAAGCCCCGGCTATCAGATTCAATCTGATAGCCAAGTTCTTTAAGATTTGCCGCGAGTTCTGAACGATATATTTGTCCAAGGAACATCTTAGTATCATACATTTCTGCAAAATCCATTGCCCGATATTCTTTATCTTTGGTAATAGTCATATTCATCACCAAGCAATGAGTGTGCAGCTGGGGATCTAATTCACGGCTACTAACATGTTGAAACTTAGCAGCTAATAGATTACCTGTATGCTCGGTATGAATTACCCCATCTTCTTTTACCCGCACATTGGTATAGTTCTTCTCAATATAATCCAAAGTTTTATTAACTGCCGCACTATGCGCATCAAATATGCGTTTGTCATCTAGAACCAGCCCTGCAACACTCACCGACTTCGGCGCACTGAAAGTCAAATCAACCCCAGCAGTATGCTTATGCTCCTTACCACCAGCTTGAATCTCAAAGCGTGGATCTTTGCCCTCAATCAATTTCTGGAAGTCAGCTTCTTGGATTGGACCCGTATAGCCTAATGCTACACCCATTTGTCCATGCCAAGAACCTGCTTCCTGCAAATAATAATCATCGGCAGTATAGTAGGTACTCGCTTGCCCTGAATTTACTCTAGTTAGGCTTAACATTATAATGCTGCTCCTGAACTATTAGTGGCTGGTACATTGGGACTAGCTGGTAATTTAGCTTTCGCTTCATTAGCCTGTTGATTAGCTGCATTTGAAATATTATTATCTAATTCATCATCAAGACCACTCTCTAAATTATCATGAACTGAAACCTGACCCTTTGTTGGAAAAAAAGCAAACCCAGGATCTTCTAATTTACTCACGTTAACTTCCTGCGGAGCTTTCTTCTTACTCGTACTCTTAGCTTTAGCTGGTTTTTCTTTTATCTCTTCCTGAGGTACTTCAGCATCTGCTGCAAATGGCTTAACATCAACCATATTGGCGAGATCCAGCCCTGCTCTAATTATTATTGCTGGAGCATTAGTTTTTAATTTTAAATATTTCCATTTACAATAAACAATATTATGATGAGCAATACTGACAAACGCCCGCAAATCTGGCAATGATTGAATCTCTTCTTTCGACACCAAGCGCTCTTTAATCTTCTGACGATTAGTATTAACCCGATCTCCATTGCCACCACCTAATGAACTACTGGTATTGCTTTCATAATATTCAATATCACCAATATCATTGCTAAAGAACTCAGCAGTATCTCCATCTTTGCAGTTGAAGATAATCCGATTAGATGCTGAGTTAAGGATTGTCGTGCGAGTTTCCTTTTTGTATAACTGGTCTACCTGACCAATATCCTGCACGCCAATAAATACCGAACCACCCTTGGATCGCGAAGCAGTCATCAAGGTTTTAATCGTCATCATATTCGGGAGCTGCCCAAATTCATCCAAAATAAAAAATAAGCGGCGCTGATAATCATCACTTTGTGAAAGCAATACCTTACCTACCGTCTGAATAAACAATGAAATGATAGGGCTAAGCGTATGCTGTAAGTTGGCATAGTTTGTGATAAAAATCGTTGACTTTTCGGTCTTACTCGTCACCCACTGTGTAATTGAGAAATCACCGTCCATATGCTGCATATACTCAAATGGTTTAATAAAAGTCATAAGGTTGGACATAATATTCAATGCAGTTCTACCATCTGGATCCTCCAAATGTTTTGCGCCAGGCTCAGCACCTGGTGTTTTACGTAAAATGGCATACAACACACAATTTGGAATATTAAAGGTTTGCCATATATCTTTATTCGTACGCAGGTTGTTGTAGTAACAATAATAGAGTACACCAGTGAATATATCTCTTGCGGCATTATTCCAAAATGGCTCGCCTGTCACAGGTGCAGGAATCAATGCCCAAGCAAAAGCTTCAATATCCATTACCGTGGTACAATCATTAAACAGACACCATCCAACGCTGCGTGCATCCAAAGGATTAAAGATTTTATCGCGTGAGCTGTCATAAAACTTCTCAACATAATCACCTTTGTAATCGTGAATGATTATTTTTTGTGAGCGCTTCCTGATTCGACGAATCACATAATTAAAAAAATTAGTCTTCCCAGATCCTGGTTTGCCGACTGCAAAAGTTTGCTTGGGTTCTTCAAGCACAGGTAAATAAACTTCACCAATCGGGATACATTTAAATTTTGTAAGATACCAGAACATTGAATAAAACTTAACTTTAAAAACTAACCGATTAAAATCCCCAGGGTTAATAAACTCCTTTCCGCCAATAACATCACGTCCTTTCTCTGGATTAGGGAGCATCTGATAAATCCAGATTAATGGAATTATCAGCCACACACCACAGCTGCGATAGATTGAAAAGAGTAACTGTTCCATCACTGCACTACAATTTATTTTGACCGCCTCCCACGCTAAAAAGAAGTCGCCATGTTTAATTAATGGAATTACCAAACTCATCCCATACTTAAATTTATCTTGAATATCACCCCAGTCTGGATTAAGATATTTGTTATATACAATGATTACCACGATTTGTAATGCCGCAATAAAAATGCACAACCGAAAATAGAATTTGGTTGACATCTTTAAATCTAACATCAGCTGTGCAAAATTATTGGCTAATTTCATTTTACAACCTACTCTCTTTCAGAATTTGATTTTAAATTGTCAACAGGATCACTAACCTTGGATTCATCGTCGGTTACTGTAGCCTGAACTTCATCTCCAACAATTCCAGCAATCAATGTCTTCAACTTGTCAGCATCCCATTTTCCACTACGGTACATCTCAAGAATTGCCTCGCCAACTTTCATCTGCTCAGCAATCTCCATATCCTTAATTTGTTTTTGCAGTTCAGCCAGCTTTTTATTGTGTTCCGCAATTTTATTTAACAATAATTTTTTCTTATTCATTACTTCTTCCTTTTAGATAGAACTCAAACCTGATGCATCATAGCCAACCATGCGTTCACTACGTGCATTAACTTCATTAATTATATTTGCTATAGCAACATTAAGCTCACCATCAGCAATCAACCCACGCTCATGTAAATTTAAAATGTACTCACCAATTCTTTGATGACACTCGCTAATTCGCTGAGCTTCCTTTCCTAAAGCAGTTATTTGTTCTTGAATATTGTTTAGCTTTGACATAATAAAGTCCTTCGTAAAATTTATATAATCTACAATTTATTAACTCTTTCTTATTTATTACTTTTAGTTTCTTCCCCCCATCCTAATTGTTTAATTTCATTAGCAACAACTTCAAGCACAAGTTTTTCTGAAACATTTCTCTGCGCATTATCTTGAGCCAACAACATATCACCACTAAATGTAGATGCGAATGAAGCACGCCTTAAAATCAACTTTAAAACCTCATTCTGTTTCTTAATCTCCTCATAAGTAAATTGACTAACCAATTCCTGATCAATTAGCTTTCTGATTATTGCTTCAGGATCCATTTTTTGTATAAACTTGAGCACCTCCATCCCCGTATCGTCTGCTATTTTTTTGCGAGAGAGTTTCTCTTCAATTGCCTCTCGAGTGAATTCAGACCTTTCACCTTCTGGGACGTTTTGCACGAATCTGTTATATAAACTATCGTCTAATTTTGTTAAAAGTTGTTTCATTTCTTTCACCTATAAATGTATATACTGGTATATACTAAAGACATCTGTAACATATTGTATTGATTAACAGTATATATTAGTATATACTGCATATATTAAAGCATATCAATATATTAACCGGAGTCCTCAAATACCTTCAGGTAGGTAGGTGTGAGAAAAAACAGAGAGCCAAAAAAATAAGTCATATCCGCACGTATATATTTACAGAATGCGGTTTGTTTCATGAAAATCATCCATGGGAATTGCCTATGTTTGGACGGAATCTGTCCACCATGTTTAAGATTATTAAACATAACATTAACTTTTATTAAATAGATTTTGTAAGATTGATACATAAGATAAACCCAAATAAAATAATTAATCAACGATTTACATCGCCATAAATTACAAGTTGGGTTTCATGTGGATTGGATTGTGAAATTGATTTGTGAATGTACTACGCTATTAAACTCATCACGATTTTATTAGAGAGCATTACAAACTAAAAACTTGCGTACTGACAAATTAGCTGACATTCATTTAAATCATGTATTTAAGTGAATAAGAAAAAACCGGGCACTATGCCCGGAGTCTTTAGAATGGAATATCTGCATCGTCTGGAGTATTTTCTTCAAAGGCTGGAGTTTCTTCATCATCAGTTGGACGACCAAGTAATTCGATAGTTTGTGCGTTAATTCGGATCTTAGTATGAATTACACCATCTTTTAACCAGCCGGTTGCATTAGGGAATCCTTCAACCAAAATTTTACCACCAGATTTTACAAACAGTTTTGCAATAGCGCTAAGCTTGCCACCACAAACTACATCGACCCAGTCAGTGCGTGGATTATCTTTAGTGCCAACTCTAACTGCTACGCTGAAAGTTGCAAACTCTTCGCCGCGATTATTAACATGTATTTCAGCATCACGCCCGATGTTACCAGTTATATTTTAAAAATACATATGAAAAATATAACTGGCAACTCGTGATGCTTTTATATGTTTTACATCGTATCAAATGCAACTCAAGTTAGCAGTGTTAGCACAAATGATCACCACTCCACTATTCAGATGTAGTTAGTAGCAAGCAGATATTGCAAATAGAAAAACTGTGGCAAAATTAGAAGAGATTCCAGCTAACGGTGAACAAAGATAATTATTTACTAAGAGAAGTACGCAACTATAGGATGCTAAGTTGATCCACAATGAATAACCCTACTTGAAAAATACTCCGCAATTATTCCGCACCTAAAAGGCTTCGGGCATAGTGCACAGCTTTAAATGTCAGCTAATTTGTCAGTACGCAAGTTATTTAGTCTGCAAAGGAATAGTTAAGCTCTCGACGAGATTAACTATTCCACTAATAAAGAGGTAAAATTTTTAGAACTTACATTATAGACCTTTGATTAAAACAAATCTTATTAAATTTAGCTTTAGTTTCTTGCCTTACGCAGCCATATCCTCACGCGTAGCAGTGTGTATTAAATTTTTTCATACGAAAACCTTTTTTAAAGTTAAAGTTAATTTTTAAACACAAATTATTTATGTGACAAAGGATAGTTAATCTCTCGATGAGATTGACTATCCTTTAATGCAGATTTTAAAAAACCACCCGGATTTTACGAGTGGTTTTGAAATTAGAAAGCGTGGAGCCAATGCCCTATTAAGCCAGTCAGTGCAATAAAACACGCGAGCATCGTACCAATTATCCAATTGTACCGCCCATCAATTTTATGGAACTGCCTATCCATTCTGGCTTCCATTGCTTCCATTGAACGCTCAACCCTAGCAATACCTGAATCAATTTTTTGATCAAGCTTAGCACCATCTGAATCAATTTTCTGCTCAAGTCTGGCAATTTGACTTTCTAATTTAATATAATCTTCTTTAGATGCTTTTGCAAAAGCCTGAATATCTTCGCGAGTTGCGGCATGCAATAATAAATCAACAAGTTTATCTTGTGTGATTTCCAACTTCACTGGGTTATTGATATTTTCCATAATATATATGCTCCTATAGCGTTATTATACGTGAATTTTATTTATCGGTAGGGATTAAATCCCTACCATGTTATCGCCACATTGCATTAGTTTGATATTCTGGTTTACCATCCCAACTAGTGATGCTGTACCAGCTTTCACATTTCAAATAAACTCGATTACTGCAACAGCTCCGAATTGTAGCTGTCATTGTTTTATTTGTGAAATTGTCAGTATCTGGCATATAGTCTTCATTACGTCCGCTACGATCAACGTCTACCATTGTTTTAGTAATCTGCCTTAAATCAACTTTTACGCCACGTTTAGCAACAACTTGCCAAAACTGTATGGTTGTAGATTCATAATGCCAGGACTCAACAAAAATATCGCCAATGGCTACTAGCTTAACTGCTTCAGCTTTATTTGCCAGCCGTTCGATTTTAGCATCTGCTTTACGTTTCTGCCAAACTCGGTACTTCTCAATAGTTTTATCAATGTAGCCACTCAACTCATCAAGCGAATTAAAAGAAAAGCGCCAACTGGGTTTTATCGCCCTACCAATAAAACAGACTGCTGCTGGTTTATTGACGCTATTAGTATATTGATAAATATCAACCCCATTAATTGTTTCAACTTTAGTTGAATTTTGTGGAATATAAAAATCTCTAGTCATATTTAATCTCATGATATAATTTCTCCTTGATTAGCTAATGCACCTTTTCGGGTGCAACCTCATATATACATTAGTTAGTTAATTTCTTCATTTGTGGTAGTACGCCTAATACTGCCACAACTACCAAAAACGCTGCACTTTCCTTTGCACTCAGAACATCACAAAATGCCCCGATTACCGCGAAAAACAAAGCGCCTAAAATCAAACTTAATCCAATATCTGAATTTTTCATTCTCAGAACCTTTATAAATAGTTAGATAATAATTTCCATCTTCAGCGGTACGCCCCCCGTTTAATCTCGCGTTATTTCTGAATTTATCCAACTTTATAAAGAACTAAAAAACTACAAATCAACATATTAGGCGGCTAACCGCCCTAAACAAACTAACTTAGAAAACCTAAAACCATGCCGCTATCTACCAAATTTTGAATCCGTACCTGAGCAACTCGAAGCGTTGTAGCGCTATATCCAGCTCTGATGCTAGCCTCTGGACTAGGGAAATAATCATTAATTTCTGGCTCCATATAACAACCAGAATTGATAGCAAGCTCAAAATCCTCAATCACCCAGCTAGCTAACTTACACCCTAACCGCACATCATTCTTAAAGCTAACTTTTTTACTATTACTTTTATTTTTAACTGCATTTAACATTTTATGTACCTCTAAAAAAAACTAACTTAAAATAAACCACTCACTACCAAGCGCCAACGAGCGCTAGCCTAATCTCAGTTAGAATTGCTGTCCTAACTATATTTTTCCCCTGCGTAGGGTGGCGACGCCGATTGTATGATGTGTCGTGATGCCTGTTACAGAGGCTTATTGGTGAGGTACGAACCGATTAGCCTCTGTTGCAGGTTGCAATTAATCAAGGGCAAATCTAAAATTTATTATAAAGTTTTTTGCTTTTTTGCGCAGGTACGAGCACAAAAAGTGAAAAAGTTTATAAAGCGCCGGCACAAAAATAGCAGACCTACCGGATCTGCTATTTTTCTTAATTACGTGCCAAGCGCTAAATTTTTGATTTGTGCATTTCACCCTTGATTAATTGACAGCCGATACATCATACTCGTATAGTCAGCTACCATACTCTCCGCAGGGAAAAATATAATAATATCCTATGGCGGTAGCCATTACACGCCAGATAAAATCGCACTCCGCAGCGGCAGCGTAGGGTGCAACACCGCGTAAGCGTGCCAGAATAAGCCGCACTCAATGACTACTCAGAAAGCTAAATCTGAGCTGAACCAGATAATCAATAAAGTTCTTCTATTCTAATATTAGCTTGGTATAATAAGGAATGGTAAAATTAAATATAATATTATTACTAACAATAATAATCAGATGTTCATAATAACCAAACAAATGAAAATTATTATTCAAATAAAAATCAAATACTCTAGCTTATAAAGAACTGAATGCGAGGAAGATCAGCCTAAACCCGTACTTTTCAAGAAGCCGCAAGCTTAACAAGTAGCGCGAATGGCTCGATGCCATGAAGCGCTACATCAAAACTGGTGAAGCTAGAATTAATTTTTAAAGGAGAATTTAAGTGAGATTAAGAACATTAACGAATGGACTATTAGTTTTGTTAAGCAGCGCCTCAATGGCTGCAGAACCACCACTTGTTGGCGGCTGGTATCCTTTGTTTTTTCAGAACTATGACCAAAAACAAGTAGATTCAATAATCCACACAATACAAGAAAATAAAGCAAGACGAATAGTAGTACTCTACGATAAAAACAAACCCCTTGCCGATAAAATTATTTCCAATATACAATCAAAGGTTAACTTTGCCATTGAACGAAGCCAAGATGTCCCCAAGGACAACGAAACAACTCAATATAACCATAATCAAGTGGTAGTTACTGTGTTTCAACGTTAATTAACCCACGCTCTTTAGCTCAAGCGGATACCTCACTAATTATGAATACGAGCCTTTATGATAAACATATTTAACCTTTACACAGATTATTTAGAAGTTTCAAAACTGCAGCTCGCTGAATTTGAAAATTTAGCTCATGCTGCGTAACATCAGTTAATAATTAAATCAATTTTTTCCTGTCGCTATCATTGATTTTTTGTTTAAGCGCTCTTTCTTGGTTTGTTTGTTCTTGATCCTGCTACTCTTTATGTTGATTAGCTAATTTGTCCATGTAATAACCAACTAACGAACTAGCACTAATGTCGTACCATCCTTTATTATTTAGACGTATATCCAAGGCATTGCAAGATATGGGTCTATATATATTAGGCGTATAATAATCTGATATTGCGTTTAACATTTGCACAAAATGGCTTAATCTCGAAAGCACAGAACAACTATTATAA
>Ga0078894_10000660_pt1 | contig 24580 bp, 19 predicted proteins | sample LauGreSu1BDMLBSD_2_FD_67506 | JGI IMG/M metagenome (GOLD analysis project Ga0078894, IMG submission 67506) | Freshwater lake microbial communities from Lake Michigan, USA - Su13.BD.MLB.SD (version 4) (version 4) | ecosystem: Environmental > Aquatic > Freshwater > Lake | place: Lake Michigan... | reverse complement strand
ACGAATATGCTCTTTTTTTAGACCAGAGTAGAAATACACAAAATATATGCGTAATATTTATAACAAACCACTATAAAAATGAACCCAAAACTTGATGAATCTACCGCTGTCCCGGCCGAAGGCACTGTCCCGGCCGAAGGCACTGTCCCGGCCGAAGGCACTGTCCCTGTCGAAGGCACTGTCCCGGCCGAAGGCGATGACAAAGTCGAAGGCACTGTCCCTGTCGAAGGCACTGTCCCGGCCGAAGGCGATGACAAAGACGAAGGTGCTGTCCCTGTCGAAGGCACTGACGAGGGCACTGAAGGCGATAACCAAGGCTCTGCCGGCGGAAAGCGCCGCAGAAAGAGCTCCAAGAAGGGAGGTTCTGCCGTGAAGCTCTCCTCCGTTGGAGGAAAGAAGTCCAAGTCCAAGAAGGGAGGTTCTGCCGTGAAGCTTTCCTCCGTTGGAGGAAAGAAGTCCAAGTCCAAGAAGGGAGGTTCTGCTATCCAGAAGGCCGGCAAACGTCGTACTCGCAAGGGAGGCGCTGTTGTCAAACACTAAACTCAAAAAGTTCTAAACCAAAAAGCTCTAAGCACAAATAAAAAATATTCTTACAAAAAAGAATATTTTTTGATGCGATGGATTCTATGGATTCTATCATGTGGTCTCCTCTCCGCTAAAACCGTTTGGTTCATTCGCCATTGCGACAAATCCGTCCACACTAAAAAACATTGGTGTTCCGACCTTGGATATGAACGTGCGGACCATTGGGCCACGTACTTTAGCACACGGATACCCAATCATTTTGAAATATACGCGTCCAATTACTTCAATCATTCTCGTCCCGGAACTGAAAAATGCCCCAAATCACAGCGAATGTATCTAACCGCTTTAGCCATACAACCCGATACAACCAAAATCAACACAAAGTATTGCACGGGGGAATGGCGTCCTCTCATTCGAGAAGTGGAATCTTCGACCGCTCAACACATCATTATTGTGTGGGAGCATAAAGAAATCGTCCGAATGTTGCGTTATTTAGGCGTCGATATGCCTCGATGGCCCAACCGGTTCCGCGATATGTATGATGTGGTGTTTCGGGTTTCGGATGGGGAGTTCGGGTTCGAATGCTTTGATTTTCGCATGAATACAACCCGATGTCGAGGGGATGTACGGGATTGGCTTAAGCCGACGCAGTCGGCGACTCATAAAAAGGATGCGAAGCATCCGACTTATTCCAGGGGGAATAAAAAAAAGGATACATTGATACCGAACCTTCGGATTTCAGCGGCCATTGACACAGTTAAACCCATGGCATTTCTTCTGTTTTCAGGGTTGTGTTGTTCCGCGTTTTGTCATATTCTATTTTGTTGTATTCGGTTGAGAAGACGGCAGGGGTATACTGTGATTAATTCCTAGAATCCCATCGCATAAACCGCCGTAGTTGTCAAATAAAACAGTACCCCGCCCCACACCGTATCCGTTATCGCCACTTTATAATCCCAGTCTTTTAGCAATGCATAGCTCGTCGACTCGTAAACCGCGTAAATCCCCGAGCCCAAGAAAGCCGCTTCCAACGCGGGTCTCTTGTTCGCCACAATAAAATAATACAAGAGACCTACTAAAGCAACATAGCACACTAAAGCCCCGGCCGCTCTCATCTTGATATCGGTCCCTTGAATGGTCCGAATCATCTTGTTAAAGGTTCCATAAATCGTGAACAAAAACACCCCATCGAGAAGAAGCATAACCACCGTTATAGCCAAAATCGTTTTTAGTGCGATTAGACTCAACATTCTATGCTATTTGGGCCGATTTTTCCGCGTTTTTCTTTTGTTTTGAGAAGACGAACCCACATGAGAAAACAACGCAACATATTTCGCGGCATATTTCGCCTCTTCTTTGCGAACCTCTCCTTTCGGATTCTTTTCGTACATTCGTAGCCGTTTCACCGCATATTCCGAATCATAAACGCGCTTGCTTTCGAACCAACACAGCCAATTGATTCTTTTGTAAGGATTCTTCCGATGAATTGCTGCGAACGACCATTCCTCCTCTCGAACATCGAAATAAGAACTGTAAACCCGGGTCGTTTCCAATATACGCGCAACAAATCCCTTAATAACGTTCAACAGAAAATCCCCGGCCATACTGACGTCGTATTCCGCCATTTTAGAGTAAATTGTGTTTTGGATTTGTCTTATGCTTAAAGACGGGTGGGCGGCCGATAATTCGGCCATGAAAAGCGTCCATGCATGGCAGAGTCCTCTCGCTTCGAATTCTGGGTCTTTTTTCTGAAGCGCTTGGAATCCGCGATGAGAGGGGCAGGTATCCATCGAAGTAAGGAGTTTGATTTGGGCTTGCCCATTGACTCGTTCCTTGAACATCTTCCATTTGCCAATGCGTCGGTCGAGAAGAGTCTTCAACCTCTCGAATACCCCGGATATCATTTCATGCAACAGTGTATTGTTTCGTATCCCTTCCGGTTTGTTCCAATAATCCAGCATGTTCGTCTTGCCATGCGGTTCATAATGTTCCAAAGACCAATCGCGGACTCGGAATATCAGAATATTGGTGTGGCGAACATTCGCATCATTCGCGTCTTCCAGGGTCAGAGGAATAATGACCTGTTGAATACCTTTACGCAGGCATTTCGCTATTTGTCCGACGACGGTTTCGAGTGCTTTATTGGCCTCTTTGCGTATTTCGACGGCGTTTTTAAGAGGAGCGATTGCGTCTGGGCTGGAGTAAGGCGCCATATGTTCCAATCCGACACGTAAAATCCGTTTCTCCAAATCGAACCACAACGCAAGTCCCGCATCCAATTGAGTGTTGACATAACACGTCGATTGTCGATAGGTGCGCATCAAATGCAAGAAAAACAGCGTTCCCGGAATATTGCTTTCTGTGGTCCATTTGACGTCGGTTGTGCGTCCGGCGCGTAGAAACTGCATGATTTGTTGGCGAAGACGGTCTTTCGCGTCTTCTTCGGTTTCTAAAGGCAGGCGACTTTCGAGGGCTTCGATGACTTCCGGCATTTCTTTCAGGACGGATACCATCTGTTTCTGCTCCTCTCGAAATTCACAGACCAAATCCCATTGACCGTCTTCGGCGGCAAACTGCATCTGGGGTTCGGCCTTTTCTATTGTGGTTTTCGCGTTTTGCAATAAAGCGACGGCATAATCGAGGGCTTTGTAGCCTTGACCGCCGACATAATTGGTGTCGGACCCCAATTCTATGAGCCGTAATGCGATTTCGGCCATTCCTTTCTCACAGGCCAATTGAAGAGCGTCGCGATGATGGTAATTCACATGATTGATTTGCAGCTCTTCTTCCGGAAGAGTATCGAGAAGCTCCACAGCTAAATCGTGGTCTTCTTCCAAAATGGCATTGATTAGGTCAGTATTACCTTCTTCGTCAAATGACATGAAAACTACAGTGTAAATAGTATATATTTCGCAAATATATATGCTGATTTGGTTCCTTTCTGCAATAAGGGCCTTTTTTATAGGCAATGACGACAGTGCTCAAAAAGAATTAAATCGTTCGAATCATAAAGAAAAAGTCATTCCTTTTGAACCAGTGGAACAAGACATTCCGTATGAACTTATTGTGGCGATGAATGAAGAGGGTGTCATTGGAATAACCGACGCATCCGGTCAACAGAAAATCCCTTGGCATGTACCCGAGGATTTGCGACAATTCAAGGAGAAGACACGCGGGCATATTGTGGTGATGGGCAGGAAAACATTCGATAGTCTTCCTAATGGACCATTGCCGGACCGGTTACACATAGTTATAACGCGAACTCCCACTTTATCCTTATACCCATCCGTTATTTATGCGTCGTTGGACGATTGTTATGATTTGTTGTCGAAAATGTGGGCAGTGAGCCCGCATAAAAAAGTATTTATTTGTGGTGGAGCGGACATTTATCGCATGTTTCTAGATAAATGTCAGCGATTTCATATAACGAGTGTTCATGCACCCGTGGCAGTAAACGAAGGCGAACAGACAACCTCGTTCGCGTATTCCATCGATACTATTATAGATAAATTCGAGGCAGGACCTTGTTCCACCGTATTAACGTCAAAAACCGGCATCAAGTATGAATTCTGGGAGTTTGCAAAAAATACTTTATAATATACAAATGCGCAAATTACCATCACATTTGGAGTGTCCAATGGACAATGTGGTTTATGTAGTGATTGAAAAAATCGCACCAGTATTTCACAAGTTCGGTGCAACTCCAAACCAAATCACAACAGTCTCAAATGCGTTTGGAATCGGAGCGGCGTATTTCATTTACACCTATCGGTTTGTGTCGGGCGCCGCGTGTTTCGCTTGTGCGTACGTATTGGATTGTTTAGACGGTTATGTTGCCCGAAAATACAATATGGTGTCAAAATTCGGGGATTTGTATGACCATGCAAGTGACGTGTTTAAAATCGTAATTACTCTGGTGGCTTTGTATTCTGTGAATTCAACCCTGTTTACCTATTTTTTCCCGATTTACGTGTTCTTGTTTTCGTTGCAACTCTTCCATTTTGGGTGTCAAGAGCGGTTTTATGGTAAACCGGAGTCGGCGTCCTTAAACTTATTGACCCCTTTATGTCCGGCCACAAATGTACAAAAATGGATGGGGTATACTAGGTATTTTGGATGCGGAACGTCCATGTCGTTTCTGATTGTCGTCATTTTGTGTTACGGACTGGTTCTGAAATCCGATGTTGATGTCGACGTCCATTCTGTGTCGCATGAGGGTCCCCGTAAAAATTGAATGTTTTTAATTTCAGATAACTTAAAGACATTCATCTATCACCAATACTCTTTGCTCTTCTCTCGTGCCTTAGAATGTCTCTCATTTTAGAACCAGATACGTATGCTCCCTCGATTGGCGCCGACGGAGAATATGTAGACCAGTTACCCCCTGCTCCGCATTTCAAGAATGGAAAACGTTGCGCTTGCTCAAGAACCGACAAAATATACTTATCGCGCGCCGCATTTAATACTCACACCAAATCGGCGACACATCAGAGATGGCTGCAGAATCTGAATGCAAATCGCGCGAATTATTTGGCCGAGTTGGAAGATGCCAAGAGACTGATAGACCAGCAGAAACGCATCATTGCTCAGCTGGAACATGAAGTGAGTGGATTGACTGTGGCGATTCAGAGTCTCAGCCGTCAACAACAACAACCCGTAGCAAAACCCGTCATTGACCTCTTGGATTTCTAAGCGCTCATAACAGCATCCCATATTCGCGTCCAGATTTCTTCATAAATGCCCACAAACAGTATATGAATACATGCAAAATCCTCTCATTCTTATTCTAACATTCATACTCATCCTTTTTTTCTATATCCACATAACCTCTCAATGGGCAACGAGCAATGACCTCGAAATCTACGAATCCGATTATGAATCGTCGAAACAATTCCAAGAAGTGTGTTCGGTTAAACAGCCGGTTATTTTCAAATTAAACCCCCACGACCCGAGTGTCGCCCCCTTTTTTGACCGGTTCCAAGCACCCTTGTTCGAGAAGTACGACAACCTCGACTTACGACTCAAAGACGCAACAGATTATTTGAAAGGCAAAGGCCATTCCGTCGATTATGTCCCCGTCAGTTTCCGCAGTACTCGCCGCCTCTTGACCACCGACACCACAGGGAAATACTTTAGCGAGAAGAACAACGATTTCTTAGAGGAGAGTGGGCTCGACCGTCTTCTCGCCATTATCGACGCCCTCCTAAAACCTCCTTTAACCGTCATTTCCAAACACGATATTATCCTGGGGTCGCCCCACGTAAAGACTCCTTTAAGATACCGGCTCGAATCGCATAATTTCTTGGCATGTACGAGAGGCAAGATTCGTGTGAAGATGTGTCCTCCCAAATACGGCCGAATCCTTCCTCTCGACAAGGACTATGAAAACTACGAATTTATCTCCGCAGTCAATCCGTGGGCTCAAGAATCGAACAATCGAGAAGACAAGGATATTCTGTCGCGCATCAAATTCCTCGATTTTGAGCTGGTTCCGGGAGATATCCTGTTTTTGCCGCCATATTGGTGGTATTCGCTGTCTTTTGGAGGCGACCCGGATACTACTATAGCTGGATTCTCCTACGACGTGGCCATGAATGTGTTGGCGCAATCCAACCATTGGCTGCTTTATTATTTGCAACAGAGCAATATAAAGACCAAACCGGCGAAAACGCTGGTTTTGTCCGAAGACGGGAACCAAAAACAAGAACAGGTTATCGAACCAGAACAAGAACACCCAACACAAAATTCCATGCCAGAGGAGCCGGCTGCTCCTCTCAAACGAGAGATTGTCACCAATGCGGGAACTTATGTGGTCGGCGGAGACCTTGATTAGGGAGAACTCCTATTGCTTCTGGTAACCGAACAATTCAAAATCTTTACCGTAAATCTCGTTGACCAAATCGAATGCTTCCCTACAGTAATATTTAGTGTAGTCTCGGGCCCCATCCAACCTCTCATATTCCGAGAAGCCGTAATCATGCAACTGTTTCGTCAATCCCTCCGTGCGAAAGACCCGCAACCCGGGTATCAATGCGCCCGTCTCGTCCGTCAAAAACTCATGCTGCGGTGTCGAATGATTGTCGTATTTTTCAGGAGGACAAGCGAGATATTGTTTTATGACTTCCAAGACACGGGCCTGGTTATCACGCGGGTCCATCAAACTATTTGCCAAGAGGTCGCTTATTAAACGATTGTAAGGATTCCTCACAATCGTTATTACTTGCATGCTCGCATCAAACGGAACCCGCAACAATGCCCGATTCAAAGAAATCGTCCGATACGTCTGGTGTTGCAACGAGATTTTACTGTAAGGCGGCTCTTTCAACAGCATATTATTCGGACTCCCATAAAGCCCCTGTGGGCTCTGGCGTTTTAAACAATCTTCCATCGATTTCCCCCCAGTTTTTGGCACATGGATAAACAGAATATTGGTTTTCGGGTAATAAGGCATTATTATTGTTATACATTTCGCATACACCTAAAGATTCACGGCAAACCGGTATGGGCGGGTTTCTCTGGTGCGCTTTACAATAATAATACAATTGGGTCCAAATGTGATGCTTCCGATTTGGTCTTGATGTTGGACTCTGGTTGTCCTTTCTCGGCCGGCGAATTCGGAGTTGACGGCGTCGGCGACGTCTTTGAATATCTCCACAATGGATTCGGGGTGTTTATATCCACATCGAACATTGTAGCCATAGAGGGTTCCATTGCGCCAATAAGACGTCTCGATGTCTTCGATGATATAAACGCCGCCTTCTTCCAGGGTGGGGAAAAGCACATTAAACGTCAAGATTTGATGAGCGGGGACATGCGAGCCGTCGTCGTTGATGAACCAGAGAGGAATATGTTGGAAATTCATTTTCAACCTCTCCAAATGGTCGACACGGCTTTGGTCGCCTTGGAATATTTTGTGTCGCACCCCCTCGTAGGTCTTGTCAATGTCCATTCCGTAGATAAAGGCATTGGGAAACAGCTCCTGCCACATATTCAACGATGCGCCTTCATTGATACCGATTTCCAAGATGGCGCCGGACTTCTCGTACAACGGTTTCAAAAAGGTCTCATAACACAGATGATATTGGTGATGCGTTATTTTGTCGGTTCCGTACTTTACACCGAGTTCTTGGATACGGTTTGATGACTCTGCCATTGTTATTGCAAGAAGACACGAAAACCCCTTTATCTACCTTCAGCTCTTATAATGTCGGACCCTGTAAAAATTGAACCGAACAATTTAAAGAACTCACCAGAGAATATTATACCATTCTCTTCTCTTTATTCAATAACTCTCTCTCTCGCTCTCTTCTCGATACTCTCTTCTCGATTCTCTTAGAAATGTCTGCCGCTCTCTCTAAACAATACCAGCGTAAAACGGACCGTGAACACATTCTCGACAATCCGGACACTTATATTGGTTCTGTGGAGCATGTAGACGCTTCCATGTACGTCTTCGACGACGCGCTTGGCAGAATCGTCCTAAAAAACATTGATTATATTCCGGGTCTCTACAAATTATTCGACGAGGGCGTGGTCAATTGCCGCGACCATGTGATTCGCATGTTGCAGAAGCAAATCGACGGAACGGGAGAGGCGAAGCTTGTGTCGCACATAGAGGTTTCCGTATCGGAAGACGGCTTAATAACCCTGATGAATGACGGCAACGGCATCGATGTGGCGAAACATCCCGAATACGATATTTGGATTCCTGAGCTCATTTTCGGCCATTTGCGCACATCGACCAATTACGACAAAGACGAGCAGAAAATCGTCGGCGGTAAGAACGGGTTCGGGTTCAAACTCGCGCTCATCTGGTCGACATATGGTTCTGTAGAGACCATCGACCACATTCGCGGACTCAAATATGTGCAGGAATTTCGCGATAATCTGACGGCCATCGGTGCGCCCGTCATAACCAAAGTCAAAACACAAAAACCTTACACCAAGGTCTCTTTTAGGCCCGATTTCGGGCGGCTCAAAATCGGCGGTCTAACCCCCGACATGTTGGCCCTCTTCAAGAAACGCGTTTATGATATCGCCGCAGTGACAGACCAGTCCAGCAAAAAAGTCAAGGTCTCACTCAACGACGTCCAGGTTCCTGTGAAGTCTTTTCAGAACTACATCGACCTTTATATCGGTCCCAAGGAAGAATCCAAACGTGTCTACGAGGCGCCCGACGAACGCTGGGAATATGCGGTGGCTCTAAGCGAGACCCACGAATTCGCCCAAGTGTCATTCGTCAATGGAATCGCGACGACTAAAGGCGGCAAGCACGTGGATTATATCATGGGTCAGATAACACGCAAATTGGTGGAGTACATCGAGAAGAAGAAAAAGGTGCGTGTGGCGGCGACGGCGATTAAGGAGCAGTTGATTCTGTTCTTGCGTTGTGATGTGGTGAATCCGGCTTTCGACAGTCAGACCAAGGATTTCATGAACACGCCTTCCAATAAATTCGGCTCTAGCTGCAACGTCTCCGACGCTTTCGTGGAGAAGGTGGCGAAAATGGGCGTCATGGATTTGGCGTGCAGTTTGACAGAAGCCAAAGAGGCGAAGATGGTGGCGAAGAAGACGGATGGCGCTAAAACCAAGACCATACGGGGCATTGCCAATTTCGTGGATGCGAATTACAGTGGAACCGAGAGGTCGAGTGAATGCGTCTTAGTGTTGTGTGAAGGGTTGTCAGCCATGTCGGGTGTTATCAGTGGTCTGTCGAGTGAAGACCGCAACACAATCGGTGTGTATCCCTTGAAGGGGAAGCTGCTCAATGTTCGCGGCGAAGCCGCGAAGAAGATTGCCGAAAACAAGGAGATAACCGACCTCAAGAAAATCTTGGGCTTGGAAAATGGCCGCGCCTACGAGACTCTCGAGGATATCCACCGGAGTCTCCGCTACAGTAAAATCATGGTGATGACGGACCAGGATTTGGATGGCAGTCATATCAAGGGGCTCTGTATTAATTTGTTCCATAGTGAATGGGCGTCGTTGACGCGGATTCCCGGGTTCATCAGTTTCATGAACACGCCGATTTTGAGAGCGACCAAGGGGCAACAGAAACTCTTGTTTTATAACCAGGGTGAATACGATGCTTGGCGCGAGTCTTCTGAATACGCCGGCGGCCGAGGTTGGACGACGAAATATTTCAAGGGTCTCGGGACATCGACTTCCGCCGAATTCAAGGAGTATTTCGCCCACAAGAAAATCGTGGATTTCACCCACGACCTCGAGAAATCGGACGACGCGATTGACATGGTCTTCAACAAGAAACGGCCGGATGACCGCAAGACCTGGTTGGAAAACTATAGAAAGGACGCATTCTTGGACACGAGCAGACCGGCAGTATCCTACGACGAGTTCATCAACAATGAGATGATTCATTTCAGCACCTATGATTGCGCCCGGTCGATTCCCAATGTGGTCGACGGCTTGAAGACCTCGCTCAGGAAAATCTTGTATTGCGCCTTCAAGCGCCCCTTAACAGCCGAACTCAAAGTCGCGCAATTCTCGGGATATGTGTCGGAACACAGCTCATACCATCACGGCGAGGCGTCTCTCAATGCGGCGATTGTGGCGATGGCGCAGAATTTCGTCGGTTCCAACAATATTAGTCTGTTGATGCCCAATGGTCAGTTCGGAACCAGACTTCAAGGCGGCGACGACAGTGCATCGGAGAGATACATCTTCACACTATTAAATCCACTAGCTCGCGCCTTGTTCCCCGATTTAGACGATGCGATTCTGAACTACTTGGACGACGATGGCTCCATCGTGGAACCGGAATACTATGTTCCGGTCATCCCCTTCGCTTTGATAAATGGCGTGTCGGGTATCGGAACGGGATTCTCGTGCAGCATCCAGCCTTACAATCCTCTCGTATTAACCGATTACTTGAGGCGCAGTATCATGGGCGAAGAATGCATCGACACCAAATTCGTTCCTTATTATGAGGGGTTCAAGGGCTATGTGGAGAAAGTGTCCTATGCCGACAACAAATTCCAGATTCACGGGGTTTATGAGCGCATCGACGACGACAAGATTCGCATAACGGAACTGCCGATTGGAACTTGGACAATGCCTTACATCACATTCTTGGAGGGCTTGGTTGACGGCGGAGTAGACAAAGCCGGCAAGAAAATCGCCCCCGTCCTCAAAGACTTCAAATCGAATAGTACGGAAGTGGCTGTCGACATAACCGTCCAGTTTCCGAAAGGCGTCTTGGCCACAATGAGCCAGGATGCCATTGAGAAGACATTGAAACTGACCACGACCGTGTCCACGAGCAACATGCACATGTTCAATGCGGAATGCAAACTCCACAAATACGAAAATGTGGTGGAAATCATCGACGAGTTCTACACTATCCGATTGCAGACATATGCGAAACGGAAGGCGAGCCTTGTCCAAGTCATGCAACAGAAACTGGTCAAGTTGTCCAATCGCGCCAAATATATTGTGGAGACATTGGAAGGCGTGGTCGATTTGCGCAGGAAGACCAACGAGGCTGTCGTCGCATTGTTGGAGTCGCGCGGATTCACTCGCATTGACGGCGATTTCAAATATCTGACGAAAATGCCGATGGACTCGGTTTCACAAGAAAACGTCGAAGCCATTCTGAAAGACCAGTCGCAGACCGAGTCGGACCTGGTACAATTGGAAGCCACCACCTGCGAACAAATGTGGCTGAAAGAACTCGACCATTTCGAGGCGGAATACACAAAATACAAAGCGCAGAGAGAGGCGATTCAAGCGGCGGAACCCGCCGCCCCCAAGAAATCCACAAAAAAATCCGCAAAAAAATAAAGCGTTTGAACTTCGTGTAGTGTAGTGTTGTGATGTTGTAAATAAAACTCGACCGCATAAATGCAGTGTAGATATTTAACACTGCATGTATTTAGGAATACATGGTAATATGTTCGCGGCAATCTTTTTATTGTGTTGTTTTGCGGCGGTTATTTTGTGGAATGCGACGTCTTCTTTAAGTCGCCTTACAAGATTGAATTTGTCGAAAGACGGTATTGAATTGAAGCGGGGCATTATTTCGGAAGAACAAAGACGTCGATGGAAAGGATATGTTCGAAACAAGCAATACAAGCGGCTTAAAGGAGAAATGCACGTTCATCCCGGGTTGAACCGGATTGTCGCGTCATTGGGGAAAAACTACGTTTTCCAGGATTATATTTGGGTGATTGAAAAGTCCGCAGTACATACATGTCATCGAGACAACAATGGAACTTTTTTTAATCCGGGCCAGCAACACCCGTCTTACACAATGCTTGTTTATTTAGAAAAGATGGAAAAGTGTCTGGGAGTTATTCCACAGAGCCATTTGTCAAAATACGCTCATGCCGCATCTTTCACAAATCAGGTCAAAGATATAGTGTGTTCCGAGGGCGACGTCATTGTGTTTAATGCGAATTTGATACACACCGGTGCGTTCAATGAAAGGGATGATAATTTGCGCGTGCAGATGAAAATATCACATCGAGATGATTTAGGCGTGTTGAGTTATTATCAAGATTTCAATAAGGTGTTGAATAAAGAAAATACGAATCCGAAATGGGTGCGAAAAATACAACACGGACTTTCGTGTAGATTCCCAATTGTGTCGGATATGACACAGCGCGAAAATATCAAGTCTGCGAGAGGGACGGACGAGGGAGCAACAATATCCATGGGACAGAAGCTGTTTTCGTATGTTTTTTATGGGAGAAGCGATTTTTACAATTTGCCAAATGCATTTTGATATTCTCTCGAATCGAAATTAGATGATTGCGGGAGGGGTGTCCATTCAACGAATGGTCGGAATCCGAGTTGTTTATAAACCCGGTCGCTCGCCTTGGGGATTTCGAGAGGCATAGCCATGGTCGAGGAATCGACCAAATAACGAAAGTAGCTGACGGCCTCACTATACACATTGGGAACGGCATAATCGAGAACCAATTGATTTAGACGTTCCACTTGCTCCTTTATATTGGTCGGGTAATGTTCAGCGTATTCAAGATAGATGCCGCGCATGATGATTTTCAGGGCATCCACATTCTGATTAGGGACGTTAATTTTCTGTTGCGACATCCTGTGGACATTTGCCCGGATGGCATTTTGAATAATTTGCATGTTTTCGGCGGAGAAAAAGACTTGAGCCAGGACGTTCCATTCGAGCGTTCCATTTAGCGCATCGTGATATTGAGAGGCTTTGTTCCGCGAATTGATGCGTTCATGCATTTTGAACATGGCATTGGGGTCTTCAAGTATGGCAATGTCTACAAGACCATTCTGTTTCTGGCCTTCGAGAAGACGCGCAACAGTTGTATTGGTTCCTTGACTTTGAAATGGTGTCCAATTACTATTACTTATACTGAATGAGTCGCTAAACCAATTCATGTAATCTTGAATATAACTTGAGTCGAGAATTTCTAGCGAAGCACCTGGGAAACCACGATAAAGAGGAAAAGAATGGTCAATATATATATAATTATTCGAAAATGGAACCATTTTATTTATACGTAACAATCGGAGCGCTCATACTTCTCACTATTGCCCTGATTGTCGTTGGAGTTGCGCTGACAAAACTAAATAGCTATTCAGTGTTTCCTCCCACCCAAAGTGCGTGTCCGGACTATTGGGACGTGAGCTCTAACCCGAATTATTGTGGCGTGCCGCTTAATTCAACCGGGAGAAACGCGGGAAGAATTGCACGCATCGGGGCTGATGGTGCACGGAGCGTGAATACCGGAAGCGCCATCAATATCGGCATGTGCAATAACGCCGGAAAGTTTGGTTGCAATGCCAGCCCCTATCTTGTGAATAGCGGCGCGAACACTGGAACGTGGCAATATTTGCATTTAGGCTCCGATAATTCAAAATGGAATTCAAAAGACGGATTATATCCCGGGAAAACGAAATTGTGCGCTCAAAGTGCTTGGGCGAAAACAATGGACATCACTTGGGACGGAGTTAGCAATTACAATGGCTGCTGAAGCTTATGCAATGGCTACTGAAGCTTATGCAATGGCTGCTGAAGCTTATGCAATGGCTGCTGAACAGCTGCTAGATATTTTTATCCACAAACAAAAATGATGTGTTTCAATCAACACATCATTCAACTCTTATTCTTCCTCTCGAGTCCAAGGAATGAGACCACCCCCTTCTTGTTCTTCCTCTTCCTCGTCCTCGTCGTCTAGTTCTAGTGCGTCTGGTTCTTTCTGAGCGGGTTTCCCGGTAAGCCCCACCGAAAAAGAAAGCACTCTAGGGACTTCTCCATGCAACGTCTCCAATTGACGCAAAGACGCCGCGCTCTGGTTCAACACTCTGATTTTGTTCTTCGGGTCGCCGCCGGGTGGAACCTCCATCTCCATAACACTATACCTCAGCATGCGCAAGTTGTGTATTTCCGGCATGTATTCCCGCGCATAAATATCCATCGCCAAATGCAGAGCGTCTTTGGATTCGGATTCTTTATATTCGTCCAAGTGCATATTCATGGCCGATTTCAATTCGGCAATCCGTGCGAGTTTGCCCTTAATCAATTCTTTTTTGTGGGAATTGAACCGTTTGTCCTCTCGCATATCCAAATCGGTTTTGTGCAAAAAGGATAACAAATTGTATTCTTCAATCAAATCCTTAAATTTAGCGACAGTTTCTTCCTCCGACGAGTAATTGAACAACACATCCATCTTCTGTTTGATGATGCGTTCTTTGACGTCGAGAAGTGATTCCCGCGTGGTCTGTGAAAACGCATCGTCGCTCTCAAACTGGCCCCTGAAAATCTCGATTTTTAAGCCACATGGCTCTCTCGCATCCCCGCAATAAGCAATCAAGCGGTCTTCCTTGATTTTGAATACGCTGCTTACCGGGCGCTTGCAAGAGACGCATTTAGGTTTAGCGGCGACTACCCTCTTTTGAGCCTGCTTTAAGCCCAGTCCGCGCATAATAGCGTGGTCTCGTACCCGTTCGCGCAACGCTCTCGCACCATTTTCATATTTCGTCTTCAATGCAAAATATTTGTGTAGAGCCTCCACGAATTCTAACTCCGTTCCTCTCGCGCGTTTGCCGTCTTCGGTGCTTGCGTTGGACGGCATGAATGCGTAATCCAAGATGACGAGAGGATTCCCCTCCTCCACACGCAAATCTACCATGGACGCCGGTATGTTTTCAATGCGGAGAGTGCGATTGTTGCGGCAATGCAGAATACGCAAATTGGGGAGGCCGTCTAAATCCAGCCGGCCGATTTGATTGTTGTCCACATAGAGTTCTTCCAACGATTCTGGTAGGTCGGTCAAATTCTTCAATCGATTGTTGTTTAGACTCAACACTTTCAATTTAGGGAGGTTCGACACGTCGATTTGTTCGAAATAATTGCCGTTTAAATAGAGTTTTTGTAATCCTCTCGGAAGTCCTTTGATTTCGGTCAAGAGTTGGTTGTCGATTTGCAGCCGTTCGACGGTGGGCGGCACTCCGTAGATTTCTGTTATGTTGCTCGGTTCTCGGTTGACAATGCTGACGACGTTGAGAGGACGCAATGCCGACAAATTGACTTCTCCGTAAAGACCGTTCTTTAGAATGGGGAAAGCGAACTCGGTTTCTCTCGAACTCGCCCCCAGACGTCGGATTCTTTGGTCGATTTCATTTTGTGCAGTGTTTGCCTCGTTTGCTAAATTACGTCTGGCCAATATTGCATCCATTTGATTCAACACGATATATAATTAGACGAGAATGACCCAAGTATCTCCTCTGTCGGTCGGAGATACTTAGGTCATCCTCGTCTAATGACCCCCTCACCCCTGTCATGTAGAATGCGATACCGGAAGGCCCGTTATTTCGGAACCAGGTGCCACTCTACCCGTCTCTTTCATTTTCTGATTCTGCTCTTGGAAATATCGGATTTTCGAGAGGACGTATTCTTGGTCTTTCATCAGTTTGTAATTCGCCTCTGCTTGAGTAGGGCGGTTGGTATAGCGGTAATACAGAAAAGCGCCGAACACAAAAGAAAACACCAAGAATGTTCCGGTATTCCAAAGAATGCGATGAAACTTGACACGAATTTGGTGTGATTTTTTCAAGGCGCCGTCTAAAAAGTATTTTGCGGGTTCGTCAATGAGTCGTGGGACCTCAAATTCGCTCATTTCTTATACATTTTGCACATGAGATTCATTCGGAGAGAATCCGAATGAATCACATTTATTCAAAAAAACAACAGATAACTCAATACGGCCAAATAACAGAGAATCGAGAGGAGGATGGCAACCAGCCAAATCGGGACAACGGTCTTCTGTTTGTATCCCACGCCGAATTGCCGGAACCCGCCGTCTTTCGTATAAAGCAATGCCGGTTTTACTTGATGCAGGATGGCCATTATCGCCACAAACATTACGACCGCTATCGACGTCTTGTTCACGCGCACAAAATTTTTGTTCAAAAACGCGAGTTTCATGACTTTGATTTGATTTACTTGTTATATAATTAGTATTCATCGTAATCCCCTCTCTCGGCATCCTCTTCATAATAAACGCCATCGGTGTAATCCTCGTTCAGATTCTCCCATCCATCGCCGCCATCATAATCCGCGGACTGTTGTGCCTGCTCCTCTCTCGCTAAATCATCCACGTCTAGGCCGCCTTCGGGTTCGGGCATTCCTGTAGCGTCTTGTCCCTGGTGCCATTGTTCGATTTCCTTGTCATAGACCCCCTTGTCATACTGATAAAGACCCTTCTGCATACCTACATTCCATCTGCCGATTTTGTGGCTCCTTAGTGCTTGCTCCACACGCCGTTCATCCCGGGAAAGACCCGCTAAATAATCCGTGATTCCCTTCTTATCCTTGTATTTGAGTCCCATCGTCCTCTCCATGATTTCCGCATAACTGTAATTCATCGACTCCTTTGTTTGACGTTCGCGGTCAATCATTGCCATCATGAACCTGCCGGCCAGCTTCTTCAATTCCGCCGCGTCGCTCTCTACAATCCTCATTTGTCGAATTTGTGTTGCCGCTCCGTAATCCTCGTCTAAGTCCTCTTCGAAGCCTCTCGGCGACTCTAATTCCTCCTCATCTTTAACGCGAGAAGTCCGGATTTCTTCCGCCCGCATCTGGATGAAATCGCGGTCATTGGCGACTACAACATATTCGTGTAGAACCGACAACAGACAATATTCCTGTAGAAATCGGACCGTTTCATCGCTGTAAAGAGACCAGTATTCGACCCCGTCTTTCATGATAGGTGCAAACACCGGAACTTGTTCCAAGAAAAGCGCCAAATCCGCAACAGAAGAAATAACGGTCTTTAAATACTTTTGGAAGGTTCCATCTTTCGATTCTTCATATAAGGCGGCGATGGTGCGGAAAAAGGCTTCCGTCTCTTTTTCCAGGTAGATTCGGTGAGCCGGCGAGAAGTTCCAGTGGTTGGGCATTTCCGTCTGGAATGTTCCTGTGCGGAGTTTGTTCGGATACACTTTCGACAAATTCAACACTATATTCTCGACTTCTTTTGCCCCCGATTTGCGGTCGCTCAGATTCCATTCCGTGACGTTTTTCAAGAAGTGTTCGGTTTTAGATGCTTGGGACGCACTTAGATTGGCGTGGGTGGTCAAAAAAGTCAGAATCTCCTCTCGCATTTTGTCTGTGGCTCGTTGAAGATAGCGGTTGAGTTTCCGGATGGAGGCGCGTTCTTCGTGGAGTGCCACTTTCGGGTCGTATTCTTCCAAGGTGGCGCGCAACAATTCGCGCAGTTTCTGCTCTACCAGGGTCGAATTCGTCTCTTCGAAATAATCGAGCATGTCTTTGATTCCGCCCAGTGCGTCGATGGTCTTGTCGGGTTTTCGCAACACAAGATTCCGGTTGTTGACGATTCGCATCAAGGAATGGAACTCGTTTATGCCATAGGAATGTCCGTGCCGTTTCAAATAGGTTATTTTGTCGTCGAGCGAAGCGAACCGGTTGTATTCTGGCTTCTTTGATGCGAAAGACGAGAGGTCGGAAGGTATAGGCGCATCATTGTCGAAATTGCAATAATGGATGAATGTCTCGTAGACAACACGTGATATAATGGTGTCGGGTACGGCGGCGCCGACCAAACGCGAGGATTTGGGGTCGAACAATGTCTTCGCTTTCGAGAGGCGTTTGATTTGTGTCATAACGTCGTCCACTTTAACGTTCTTCTTGAGAAGTTGTTCTAATTCAGGGCGTTCTTTCTGGAAATAGGCGATGGGTGTCAAATGGGCGCCGCCTTCATTGCAGCAGGCGTTTTCGAGGAATGCGGCGCCGGCACTCGTGGTCAAAAGCGCCTGTTTTTTCCGGACAACATGGTCAATCGCATCGTACACTGCATATCCGTGCTTAAGAGCTTTGCCCTTTAGCGAGCCAATCATCTTGAATTGTTCGGCGGAACCTTGCATGACGGCGCGGAACAACTCCTTCTCGAATTCTTCTGTTATGCCGGTCGCTGCGCGACCGTCCAAGGAAAACGCGATAAGCGGCGGCTGGAAAAGCGTCCATTTTAGAACGGACACTTCTTCCGGAACCGTCTCCTCTGGATAATTGACCAAATAATCGCGTTTTATCTTGTACAAATGGGCGACGTCCTTCCTGGGATACACATACTCCTTCATGACCATCTTCAGACGTTTCAAGAGGATTTCTAGACCGAGAGGTTCAATGGAAGCCCACGGTTGAGAGGACCCGCGTTTGGATTTGTCGAGGACACAGGCCACATATCGCAATCCCGGCGAATTATCTGTGTTGCCTTCATCGAGAGGAAACCCGCCAAACGATTTGACACAACCGGGAAACGTCTTCTTCGTCTTAAAAGTCGGGATGAGTGTTTGCATGGCGGCGAAAGTGGCACATCCGACAATAATAATGAGAAGCTGATTGAAATACGTTTTGTATGGCATGGCCGAGGTCTTCTTTGTCTGTTGTTTCGCCCTCTCCGCTTGCAATTCATTGTAGGCCGTTTCATTTTGCACGACGGTTTCATCGCGCAACATTTCGAGGGAGACGCGCAACACAAATTCCTCAATACTCGATTCCGCCGCCTCTTTCTGAATGCCCATATTCTCGCTCAATGTCTTGAACACATTATAGACTGATTGTGTCGTCGGGTCTTCGAATACGCGGTCCTTCTTATTGAGCGCGTTCAAGACCATGGTCCCAATATCCGTTTCTTCCACCACGGCATTGCTAGACACCTTGAATCCCGCCTCGTCGAACCCTTCTTCCGAGCTAAATTCGATTTGGCGCAACACATATCCTGTGTATTTGTCGACAATGGAATCGCCGTCGTCGCTCATTTGGCCACATTCCCTTATAACCCGGTCGAGTTCCTGTTGATATTGGTCAAATGCGAATGCCATGGCCAACCGGTGAATCGACTGTGGGAACAAGCGCGTATTCGTGTCTTTGCAATAGAGCCAGTGTTCATCGTCCTGCTGATTCTGCATCGGCGCTCTACAGAATTTATCGACGAAGACGCAAATCATGCCTTGTTTCGCCACGAAATCCGGCCATCCTAAAACGCGTTCCCTCAGTTCAACATGAGGGCTTTGTGCGACGAGTTCGGTGGACGACGCGGTTTTACCGATTTCATAACTCCGGTAATTTTGCCGGTAGAGACGCATATCATCAATGACCTTGCCGCGCCGATTCTGCACACGCATCTGCGACAATTTCGCACGGAGTTCTTTCGCCACTTCTTCGAATGACCTGGCGACGCGGTCCTCGAATTCTTCCATCATGCGGGCGCGTTTTGAGAGACGCATTTGAAGTGCCGCCATTTCGCCCGGAACGCATTGTGCCACGTCGGTCAGTTTGTTGCAGGATTCCGATAATTCACAGAATAATGTGTTGGAATCGATGAATGCGTCCATGGAAATCGTCTTGTCGAGTTCCCAGACGTCGCCTTTTGCCCTTTTATAGAATTCCATAAATTTGCGTGTGTCGGCCTCCTTTTCCACCTCTCGCTTCTCGGCGTCTTCCAAGTCCGTCTCTTTCAATTTGTCGACAAGCGTCGGCCGGATTTCCAAGATGGCGTATTCTCCCAAGGTGATGCGCTTCTTTTTCAAGAGGATGGTGTTCGCCAGCGTCGGCGCCAAATGGGGAGGGCAATCGTGTTTCTGGATAAGAGTCTCTACAAAAAATTCGCGGAATTCTTCGTCGTTGCCGAACCGCTTCTTCTCGTCTTTGTATTTGTCCGCCAAGAAATAAGGCGTGTCGTCGTATTCCTTGTCGTAGAAAACGTCCTTCGTATTGTCGTCTTTTCTTAGTGCGGTCACCGAATGGTATTTTTTCGTCAAGAAGCGTTTGCCGCATTTCGACTTAATAATCGTGTTCGTGGTTTCGCTGCTAATCGTGGGCGGTTTCATGATGCCGATGACGGATTCGGGGATGGTCAAGAATTCCATCAGGTAGAGATTCAAGAGCGATGCATAGGCCGCCGTCCCATCCGTCACAATGAGATTCTGTAGAGTCTCCGATGAATGGATATTCAGTTCTTGTTTTTGGTCTTGTTCTTGTTTTGTCGAGAGGAAGGGATAGGAACTCAACATGACTTGTTGAAAATCCGCCTTTTCTTTCAACATGGTTTGTATGCGATTGATGGGTGTGGCGCTAACTAGACCTCTCAACGCTTCGTATTCTTTTCGTTTGGCGACGAATGCGGCTTTGTACGTCTTGATTTTTTCCTTGACATAAAACTTGACGTCTTTCCATTGTTTGAAGGTGACGTTCTCTTGTTCGATTAAAAAGGGTTCCAAGGTGGCGATAATGTCGGCTTGGGTGTAAAGATGGGTTAGGGACGGTTTCATCCAATAGAGCAGATTGCGCGTTCTGGGTATAATCGCGTCTAAGAACCGGCGAAAGACCTTTTCGCTTTCCTCCGAATTCGAGGCGTCGTCGGCATTGATGGTGTAATGCACGGGTCTGGATGATAGGAACTGGTCATTCGTCTCATTTGAGGAACACACATTGTTATTCGCGAAATTGACACAGGTGTTCTCGTAGGAGATTTCCTCGTCCAAATTTTCGACCTCTCGTTTGGCAATGGTGGTTCTCCGTTTCAAGAAGCGGAATTTGTAGACGGGTATTTCGGCCAATTTCGATTTCAAATACAAGTTCGCACTGGGAGACCGGGAATGCGACTGTAGTAAAACCGCGCGGGGCATCATGAGTACAGACCTCACATTGACTTTATCCGGAACGCCAACAGGAGTCCGATGATAAATGCGGCGTCGACTGTTCTCATCGAGAATCATACGGTTCGATGCAACAGTATATCTTCTCGTTGTCAGTCGATGGACACTTGTTTCATGAGAGGACCCCTGATTCGCAACAGAAGAATCCATTCCATAATTCTCGTCGTTGCTCACAATACATTCGATGTCGGTCTTGACCTCTCGGTTTTTCAAAAAGGCCGCGGATTCCGGCTCCGCCGGGGCGGCCGTTAATGTGGAGTCGACGATTCGCGCTACGGCATCATATTGATTGCCTTCGATTCCGAGCGGCCGTTTTTCGCGGAAATAGCGGTTGACGGGGGCCAAACGAGCGACGAGGTCGGACATTTCGGTTTCGATGTGAGAGGCGGCGCCATTGTACGAGTCCTCGTGTTTTTCATCGGTGATGGAAATCAATTCATTGCGTTCATATACCACCGGAACTATCCACGGGATTTCTTTGTCGAATGCAACAATGTGGTCAATGAGTGGTTTTTGCATGACGTCGGTTCGCTTCGGCCTAAGAACATCGCCATTATCATCGAATGTGGAGAAGAGACGTCGGAGTTCTTTAAATCGGCCGACGAATTTGTGTATATCCTTCATGGCGGCGGGCGTGCGCTGGTCCGCCGGCAACCGCGACACCAATTCCCCGAGCAAATCGGCCACTTGCATTTCTTCGCTATATCTCCTCTCGCTTTCTGGAACGGCAATGGCGACATTGAGCGATTCGAGTTCTTCGTCGTCATCTTCGTCGGCGTCCTCTGGTTCCGCCAAAAATTCTTCGATGACTTCTTCTGGACTCGGGTTCGCAGCTGCACCTTCGGGAACATTGACGGTCAATAGTCCAGTCGTCTCGTCGAATTCAGCCGTCGCCTCTTGTTCCACATCGAATTCATCCTGTTGAGAAGCCAGGGCCCTTAGAGATGTCTGTAGAGCCTTGGGACGTTCGCGCAACACAATCTTCTCGATGGGCAAATCCTCCGGTATTCCTTGGTAGGCGAAATCGACGTAGATGACGCGCATACCGGGATACGTCGTTATTTCAATCATGTCTTCTTCTAAATTGGTTATTTCTCCCGAGATGACGACGGGCATGTCGCCGCCGAAATGGACGTCTATCCATTGAGGAGGTTCGAGTTTGTGTTGCCGGGCGTATCCGGCGAAAGGACTCCGGCTCAACAGGTCAATCGAGGCAATCGATTCATCGGCCACATAGCCATCGACCCGGAGTTTCAACAGCTGGTGATTGGATGTGTTGAGAAGTTTGAGTTTTTGGTTGTCGATATAAAATACATAATAAGTCTGTTTGTGTATGGCGCCGTTTGTAGGGGCGTTGATTTGAATGACATCGCCCAATTCGAGTGTTTGGACCTCAATGTTTTCTTTAGATGGCGCTACAGAATTATCATCTTGTTCCTGCTGTGAGTCATTCATTATTTGATTTGTGTAAAAAATTGAACGTGTTAACTTATAAAATAGTCTTATATTATCTTCCAATTATTTGACTTGTTGAGTACTAAACGAACTCTAATAAAGACATCTCTTTAATACCGTCATTATCTTCTCTCTCTCTCGATTTTAAAAATGCAAGTCGACCTCTGTATTCCTCAAAGCTCTACTGCCGACGCCGTTGTTCGCGCGGTCGACCGTACCTATCGCAGCACTGACTACAGAATAACTGCATATGACCGCGGTTATTCGCTGATAACAGACGCCGCTTATTCGCGCGTATTCGCCTACATTCCTCCCCGGCAAACACAGGTAAAGGCGGATTTCGTCGCGAATTTCGAGGAAGGCGACGATGTCGAAGTCGTTCCCACCATCGAAGGAACGCTGGTCGGAATCTTCTGGAACCCCGACATCGAGAGATGGGAGGTCTGTACCCGCAATGGTGTCGGGGGTGAGTATTCTTTCGCGCGCCCCACTGAAAAAGGTGAGACGGCCATCACATTCCGCGAAATGGTGTTGGAATCTTTGCGCATCCAAATGGCGGTCGGAGGACAAGCGCGCGCGGAAGACATTGCCGAGCTAGACGACGCTTTCATTCTGGAGGCGCTTTCAAAAAAATGTTGCTACACATGCATTCTGCAGCATCCGGCGAACCATCTCGTTTACCCGCCGACCCCTTTCGTCGCATTCCTCAAACTGGTAGGTATTTATGAAATTGAGCAGCCTGAAGAAGGCGAAGGCGTAGGAAAAGCGATAATAAATGAGGTTCCGAAAGAATCGGTTCGGTGGAATTTCGCTTATACCGTGTTTGACCGCAACGACGAGGACGCGACCGCCCTGAATTCGGCCGTTGAGCTGGAGGAGTTCCAAAAAGAGCGGTTCGAAGAGTTCGAGCGTGCAAAAGAGGCCGGGCTGGACATTTGTAGTAGCGATTTGTCGGATACGGAATCGGTTTACCATCCACCCGCATGGATTATGACCAATCGGAGAACCGGCCACACATGCGAAATTGTGAATCCGTTCTACGAAGCGGCAAAGGAGAAGCGCAACATGCAGCCGAACATGCGATTCCTCTACCTGGATTTACTGAAAAAAGGCGAGGTGGAGTCGTACTTGGCGGCGTTCAGTTGCTACAAACGGCTGTTTTCCGAATTCGCAGAGGAATACGCCGCATTTGCACAAAGTATCTACGAAGTCTATGTCAATTACTACATCTTGAAACAGCGCGGAACCCAATATCCGAAGAAATTCTTCGTCCACGCCGCCAGACTACATCACAACGTGTATTTGCCATCGCTCGGCTTGCATTCACGCAAGAAAATAACCATCCCGGTCGTGAATACCTACCTCTCCGAATTGAGCGCCACAAAACTATTCCACTACCTGACACTCGATGCATAAACCCCTTGTTCATAAATAAAACCTGAAACCCCGATAAAAACGATAAAACCCGGATAAAAAACAATAAAAACTGTGCGTATTTTTATTGTTTTATGCGCTCAACGCGGCATAAGCTTCTGATAATTTACTCAAATTTTTAATGTGTTTCGCCGAATGGGCTTTGTTCACAGCATCCATGTTTTGAATCGGCTGTCGCACATTGTCTATCATGGCCAATACTTTCGACAAATTCGCGATTTGATTCGATTGCAATTCAACAGAATAATCCTTTTCCGCGAAAAAAGAGATATCGCCGGTGTCTATTTGCGTTTTGTAGGGAACGTAGACATTGGAATACCAGACTTTGATTATGCTGGTGGGATTGAAACTTTTGAATGTTTCGAATGTGCTTTTTGCAGTTAAAATTTCAGGGTTGGTTGGATAAATCCGCAACAAATCATCGAAGAAATCGAAGAATTGCTTGTTGAATGCGCGCAACACAATTGTTTTGTCGGATTCCATTTTGTATAGTATATTGGATATTCGCTTTATGTCGATGATAACGTGTGTTTTTATTGGCGACGCGTGTTTCTTGAAGCTCTTCGCTTGGGCAGTTTCTTGTTCGTCTTGCGATTTCCGCCAGTTCTCGATTCCGTTTCGCGAACGCCAGTTTCTGTATGGGTCTGAAAATCCTGTATGTTTTTGTCCGCCAAGTTATCCAACATTTTTACTGCCTTGTTGTATCGCTTCCAACTCTTGAGGTTCGCAATTTCCTCCCGTTCAACGGCGTCGGGTTGTGTTCTAGAATTTCGGGTAAAACTGCGGCTTCTTGGTATAGTGAATTGATTTACGCGGATTTCAGAATGTCTCAATTCTTCTTCAATCATGGGTTTGATTTCACGTTTCAATTCCACGGTGCTAGTTGCCTCATTAATTCGGTGTAATAAATATTGAATGTAGTCTCGTTGTTCCTTTGGCATTCTTTCCATGCCATTCTGAAGTGTACGCAATGAAGGTCCCGACA
>Ga0078894_10000659_pt1 | contig 24598 bp, 23 predicted proteins | sample LauGreSu1BDMLBSD_2_FD_67506 | JGI IMG/M metagenome (GOLD analysis project Ga0078894, IMG submission 67506) | Freshwater lake microbial communities from Lake Michigan, USA - Su13.BD.MLB.SD (version 4) (version 4) | ecosystem: Environmental > Aquatic > Freshwater > Lake | place: Lake Michigan... | reverse complement strand
GTTTTGCAGTCGAAGCAAAAGACGTACGAAGAGCAGTACACTTTGTTGCAGAAGCGGTACAGCGAGTTGAAGCACAAACAGGAGGAGCAGTTTTTCAAGTTTACGAGCATTATTTCGAACTATCAGATGTTAATTTTCAAAATCATGTCGACCCACACGTCGACGATCCCGCAAGAGGAGGTGCAAAAGATGAATGAACTCATGTCTGCTATTACGCAACCGAAGGTGCAAACGTCGGCGTTTTCCTATACACCGCATGCGGCGGTTCATACGCCGCACCCACAGGCGAGTGGTATTCCGCCTGTACGGAAGCATCATTCATCGATAGGGTTCCGGTTGAACATTCCAAATAGAACGAACGAAGAAGAGGTGTTATCGGAGACGGATTTTAATTGAAATAATATTTATTTTGATTAAAAAATTTGGAGCAATGCGCTGTGTAGGTCTATGTTTTTTTCGTATTGCATGATTTTGGGATATTCGGTGTCGCCGTCGTGTCCGTCTGTGTCATCTTTTTCGAACAGAATGACATTGTTGTTTTCTTTGACAAAGTAAAAAGCAAATTTGTCAACCTCGTCGGTGGGTCCGCTTGAGTTGAATGTTTTGATAATGTCGAATGCTTCTTCAAATGTATCAGCGTTGCGTGTCAGGAAAACTTTTCCACCTTCGATGTTCTCGTTTGTGAAGAAGTATGGTTCTGATAGGTTGAGTTGCTCGTAGTTGAGAGCGTACTCGTATGATCTGTTATCGGACCATTTTTCTAGAGATTCAAAGTTGTCGTTCATGATGACTTGGCGATCCATTTTATTGAATTCGGATGTATTTTGATAGTATCTTTGGAGTGCCTTTTTCTTCCTAAAGTTGATCAAAAAGTCTGGATTTTGATTAGCCTTGATGGTAAGAGCGACGATAACGCTATCTCTTGCGTCGATCGAAGGGAGAATTAATTTTCCGTCTTTGTCAAGGATGTCGTTGTTGAGATTTGAGGATTGAAAAGTTCGTGCTATTTTTGTGTAAACTTTTCTCTCGTCTATGATAGTATTATCTTGGAAAAATTTTTTGACTTCTTTTTCGGAAATTTTTCTCCTTGGTAATTTATTTTCATCTATGTATTTTGAAAAGAGCCAGTAGGAGTACTCCAGAAAGTAACGCGACAGCTTGCGGTTTTCTGTGAATTCTTGCAGAAGAGAGGGAGATTGGACGTCTACTGTACAGTTCAGCTCAGAGATGGTTGGGTATTGGGCATCTACGGTGCTAAGAGGCGTCTTCTCGACTGATATCGTAAAGGTGATTTGATCGAACTCGCAGTTGACTTCTTCGATTTCATTTGCGGTATTTATTCCAAGAGACACAATCGTCAACGTGTACCTCTGACACAGCTCTTTGGCTTCGACGAACGAGAGCCGAGTGATGGGTGTTTTTTTGCGAGATGAAAAATACGCTGCATTCGCGTCCAATTGATAGGCTGTGTAGACTGGAAGTAAGTCTACGCGTCTGATATTGACAGGGGGCATGGGGCTTGTGTAGAGGGCGGTGTATTTGTTATCAAATTTGAGATACAGACAGCGACATTTGCCGTACGTGTCGATGTACTGGCTCTTGATGATTTGGGAATTCGGGTATTTCATGAGGTCCGAATGAAAGCTTTGTGGAAGGATGAATGAGCGGACGAGTTTTCCCATCATGAATGTCCGTGTGAGCTCCATGTACATATGTGCGATGGATATGATGAGTTGGTCGTCAGATTTGAAGACAGGGATGCCGTCTTTATAATTTCCACCAATCCAACGGGCGACGAGTTCGGATCGGTTGTACTGGCTGTGGTCTGATTCGCTTCCGTGGTGGTCGAAGATGAGAATGGTGTATTTGTACGGATTTGTGAACTGTAAGTGGCCGTGTGAATGTCGAGGGATTTCTAAGAAGCCGTCGGATTTTGATTTTGAAAAAAGATAAATTTTTATTTTGAAGTGCTCTTCAACGAGACGCAGTGTCTTTCTTGGATCCAGATAGACATCCACATCAGCAATTTCTCTTTCCATTTCTTCAGGCGAGTAGTCGTAGAATTCCTGGGCGCATATTCCGGTCTCTCTCGCCTTCTTTCCGAGTATCATTCGGAGTTTAGCGATGATTTCGTCGACCAATTTGTTCCTTTCGTTTTCGTCTTTTGGTAACGGATGATCCTTGTCGAAAATTTCGATCTCCCGTGCCTTGAGGACACATTCGAGAAAGCTGCTCTTGGATTTTCTTATACCAAGACCAAGTCGACCGACGTTGTAAATTTTGTCTTCCGGGTTTTGAAAATTCGAAAAATAATTCAACAGCAGCCGAAGATTGTCAGGTAGTTCACCGAACTGTCCAGGATCTAGAAACTTATCCGTCTTGATCAAGTTCTGGTACGTCCCGGGCTTGTCCCGTTTCTTTTCGTCGTTTTGCAAACCATAGTACTCATTGAAGAGGTCACTTTTGAACTGGTGGCAGCACGGAAGAAGCCCGAGTTTCGATGTTGGCAATGGATTGTCTCGTAAACTCGGGACTAGTTTGTCGTTTTTACACGTGAAGTAGTGTTGCGGTCCGTCTTTCGGGTCTTTTGGAAAGAGCATTTTCTTTGCCTTTGGCAAGAGGTCTGCTTCCTGTTTGGTGATTATTCTTGTCGCGTTTTTAGTAGGATCGCAGAGACGAGAAGTATTTTCAAAAATGTCCGGAAGGGTGTCTTTGAGCTGCAGCTTTGTTTTTTTGATGACGTAGTTGCCAATTTTGAAGGATGGGATCAATTTTTTATAGAAGTCTGCGATACTATCCTTCTTATTGTCATACATCGTGAAATATTTCGTCATAGCTGAAATACATCTTTTAGTAATCGTCATGTTCTGCGCCTTGATCTTCAAAATCACGGATTTCACCATTTCCGGCACCTTGCCAAACTCGTATCTGATATCTTCTCCTTGCATCAACGTCACGGTACAGTCCTCTCCATCAGCTGCGCTTCTGTAATACACAGTATACGTGTCTCGCACAGTCTGGTACTGCTCTCTAAGATACAAGAAAAGATCAAACACGGGGTCTGTGGTTATTAGATCAGAGAAAATGGTTTTGTCAAATTCGGTGTTGTACAGTACAGTCTGACTTACAACTCTGATGTCGCTTTTGTCATCGTCAACCTCTTCAAACACAACTTCCTCGTCCAGGTTCACTCCAATCACGTTTCTGAAGACAGAAAGAGCCCTTTCAGCATACACGTCGTAAGAAACGTGGTTGGAGTGAACCTGGCCGATGTCGTGCTCGAAGATCATATAGAACCCGTCGTCGCGTTGTTCGAGCAAAGCGATGGAAAAATATTTTGACACATCGATGCTTGAAATCTGCTCAAGTGTTGGTTCAAATTTTCTCTTCAAAACACAAATTTTAATAAACTTGCGAAACTTCACCTCGTTATCTTCATCCATATCGTCAAAGTCGCCTCCCTTGCGAGCATGCTGGCGTTCATCCTTCCGCCGGAGCGAAGGGACATTCAGCGGGTTGTCAATCCAGTTGTAGTTTGGCGACGATTTGTGAATTTTGTAAAAGTCTCCAAATGCTACGTACGGTACAAAGTTAGAAGTACGGACCAAATTAAACACCTCACTCAGCGACAAAACTTGACGGTCTAGATTGACCAACTTTTTCTCAAAAAGCTTTTGTTCAACGATAGGCTCTTTCGCGGAAACCATCGGTACTACACTGTTGAAGGCATGAATTGTTTTTTCTCTCTTTTCAACAATACTTTTGAGGTCGGCAATTCGCTTCTTGATTTTGTTCTTCAAACTCTGCGTATCGTCCTCTTGTATTCCCACATAGTAATTTCTCAAATCATCTTCAGAATTGATATACGCTTTCTTATTACCAACATCTAAGAACAAAACATCAGACGCAGAAAAATACTTTTCTTTTATATCATTCACAAATTTCCACATAACTTGCGCCTTTATAATAGGCTCGTTGTTGAATTTCTGCGTCAACACAAAGACTTCAACAACTTTTACAGGATCAAGCGACTTGAACTTGTCAAGTATTTTTTCGACAGCCTTCATTTCCGCTTGCAAATCGTTCTTTTCAAAAATATCAGGCAAGACATTTTCAACCGTCACAGTGCCGAGTTCATCATCTTCTCCGATTTTGACGAGAAATTCAGGTAACGTATTGATCTTGGTGGCAATTTTCTCAAAAAGGGTTTCATTCGTATCGAACTCGTGTTTTTGATTTCTAACATCATAAGTATATACTCCCATTTTTATTTATATTATTGACAAGGTTTCTTTTTTTTTATTTTACGTTTTCTCTACTTTAATATTTTTCACCCCCAGCTTCCTTCTCTATATATTTTTTACGTTTACGCTTATTTTGTTTTATTGTTTACAAATAAGCGTAAACGTAAAATCTAAAAAAATAAAATTATATTCGACATAACCTTTACTACTTCTTGATCTATTTGCGAAGAACCTGTCGCATGGATCTGGTAGAGCGATGTTTTCTCCTAAGACCAAATGGATCACAAAGAACCTGTCGCATGGATCTGGTAGAGCGATGTTTTTTGGGAGAAATGGGTCTTTGCCTCTTTTTATGACCAGCCGATGTGCGTCGTTTTTTGTCTGTACGAGATGTCTTTTTTCGCTCTAATTTTTCAAGAAGAGCAACAAATTTGCCGATTGATGTATGTTTTCGTAAAGAGACTGATTTCCTACGTCGTGATCGGGTTTTCAGCATATTTATTTATTAATAGAAATCATGAAATATTTTTAACAAAAATTTTGTATACTTAAAAATTGTGATTTCTTTTTTCAAATCAAAAAAAAAAACAAATGAAGACAAATAGAAAATTCAGACTATTTCATGACAACAAAAAACTTCCCTCTACATCTCAAACGACACAAATAAATCCACAAGACTTCCGCTTCGATGGAATACAGAAAAGATATCGCACCGCATGTATGCTGGAACTTCTACAAGACGCAACAGGGTTGGATGTGATACGGTCTTTGGATGTAAGCAGCACGGATGTCCTGTTGGTTAACAGTGGAAATAACGAGGAAGAAATTTTGCTGAAAACAAATGCGTTGGCGACAGGGTTGAAAATGGATGAAGACGGGATATTTTACACCCGAGAAGTGCAAATCAGACGGGATCAAAACTATGACCTCAAGGAAGATGGAGGAAAGAAATTTTCTCTGTTGACGTGCCGTCCGCGAATAAAAATACCGCAGTATAGTTGTCCAGAGGATTTACCATACAAAACGTATTTGCTTGATCACGAAAGAAATGAGACCATGACGTATGTTTCATGCATTTTTCAGATTGGGTATAAATTGGAAGTGAAGATACTTGTATTAGAAAATATAGGATGCAGCAACGGGTATTTACATCCGATGGAGGTTATATTGGGATTTTTGAAAGAGAATGTTGAAAAATACAAGTTCTGTTTTGAAAAAATTTATTTCTGTTTTCGAGATAACGAACTTCAAAATTTCAAGGAGTATATAAATCTGTATAACACATCTTGACCTTTTTTTTTTATTATTTCTTCGCAACTGTGCTGCAAGTTTGCACATTTAAACTTCCTTTATCAAATTTCTTGCAGCACAGTTGGTCTGAATGCATGTAATCATACCCCAAACAAATCAAAAACAAGCCGCCAAATATAGCCAACATGAAGCGATTTGTCAACAAAAGATTATGTAATGTTTTGTCTTTTGAGATCTTGATTGAGCTTGTTTGGACAGATATATTTATAGAATTCATAAGTGTTGGCATGTACATGACGACAAAACAGATCAAAAACGTTGTGATTATTGAAATTATACTAAGACCGAAAAATGTTCTTTCTCTGAAAAATAAGTACAAAACGGACACCGCTGCCAAGATGATGTGGAGATAAACAAATCCATTTCGAAGTCTGTTTTTTTTATCTTCTTCTGCAAGTTCGACAACGTCCATCAAAGATAACGATGCAACATCTGTCGTTGTTTTTGCAAAAATTATTGCCATGACTACATTGAAAATACTAAAAAGTGCTACTGTGTATACAGCTGGATACTTTAACGGAGAAAATTTACTAAATCGTGAGACTTGGGTCGATTGTTTAGCTGGTACTGGTACTGGTGCTGGCGGTGTATTTTGAATTGGAGGTTGAAATTGGGGGGAATTGAAAGGATTATAAAATTGAGGATTTTGAGGATATTGAGGTGTAGTATTCATGGTTGATTTTTATTGTAGATAAGAAAGAAAGAAAAAAATGAATTTTAATATTTTTTCTTAAAGCACTAACCAATTAAAAAGAAAACAAATCATGGGCATCCAAGGGTTGAATATGTTTCTGAAGGAGAAATTTCCTTCTGTCCACAAAGAAGTCAAGTTGAACGATTATCAATACAAGAAAGTTGCGATTGATACAAGTTTGTATATGTTCAAGTTCAAGACAGTTTTTGGAGAAACTTGGTTGAACGCATTCATCAATCTTGTATGCTGTCTGAGAAAGAACGAGATCCACTGCATCTTTATCTACGACACCGTGGCGCCTGTCGAAAAAACAGCCGAGCGAAATGAACGGAAAGAGCGTCGCGACAAGCTTGAAAGAGACGTTCTTCTCTTAGAAGAAGATGTCGGGAGGTACGAGGTCGATACTATACTTTCTGAAAGATGTCAAAAACTGTTACAGAAGATAGATACTCAGAAGCCGCGACTTTTGATTGGTGGATCATGTTCTTCCAAATTAATGAACTTGACTATTCTCAAGCAAGAACTCGAAAAGAAAAAAAAACAGGCCGTCAAGATCGACCCCGTCGACTTCGAGCTCACAAGACAGCTGTTCGAAATTATGAGTGTACCGTTTCTCTTTGCTCCAGGCGAGGCCGAGTGTTACTGTTCACATCTCTGCATATCGGGACTTGTTGACGCGGTCTTGACCGAGGATAGCGATGTCATGGCATATGGAGCGCCTGTGTTTTTGAGCAAAATGAATACGTCATCACAAACCGTCGTCGAAATTAACTTTGACGATCTGCTCCTCACTGTCGACATGACGAAGGAACAATTCACTGATTTCTGCATTCTTTGCGGATCCGACTACAATAAGAATATCCCAAAAGTAGGCCCCGTATCGGCCTTCAAGCTGATCAAAGAGTATAAGTCCATCGACAAGTTGCCAAAGGACAAGTATGATACGAGCATTCTCAATCATATTCGTGTCCGAGAGCTCTTCAGTTTCGATGAGAGATTGACCAATGTCTTCGTACCGTACTGTGGAAAGCCGGATTATGATAGATTAGAAGAGTTCTGTTTTGTTCATAATTGCAAAGTAGATATTGATGAGATCAGAAAAATCAACACCCCGAATATAGTTTTTTCATAAAAAGTTTTATGAAAATAAAATTATATTAGAATAAAAAATGTCTTACTACAACTCCTCCTCGATTTATAACTTTCGCACAACACAAGAGAACTTTACTCCAGCAAGCAACGATCCATCTCTCCCTGTAGCAAGCAAGGATCCATCTGTGTGGGGACCTCATGCGTGGAAGTTTTTGCACATCATGGCAGAAAATTACCCCGAAAATCCATGCACACTTGTTCGCTCAAAGGCCAAACAATTCATAAACGCTCTTCCCTTCATGCTTCCATGCGAAACATGCTCAGTTCACGCAATGGCCTTTATCGACGAACACTCATCAGACTTGGACACAATTGTGTCTTCAAGAGACACACTAGCTAACTTCTTTGTCAAATTTCACAATTATGTCAACCAGAGATACGGCAAGAAAGTATATAATACTCCCTTCGATGTTAAGCAAATTCGAAGCACGTATAAGTGATGATCAGAAAAAAAAAATAAATAAATACTTAATCTACTCTTCATCTGGTTATATTGTTGAGTATTTTTTCTTGTTATAGAAATCATTGTTCAAGACGACTTGATCGAATAACATTTGTCGCGAAAGTAAGTATTGCTTTTTTGTCACATCAAAATTAGACAAACATCTTATAGGACACGGTTTTGGAACATAATCAAAAACACCTGGTTGAATTTGTGGTAGAAAAAAGAAGAACATTTTTACGTGTTTTATATATAATTCGTAAAAAATTAAAAATTTCGATTATTTTTTATTCATAATTTCCACAAATTATAAATGAGCTCAATCCCAACAAGCACTGTTGTACTTTTATTTGTCGTGTTTCTAATTTCCATCTTCGGAACCAGCATCTTCTTCTATTTGAAAAAAAATTATGAAAAACGAAACAAAGAAGCTATGTCGTTGATATTTTCGAATTCTTGACTGACGAAATAAAACTTTATTCTTCAAAGTCACTTACTTCCTTGACTAAGTCTATCAAAAGCTGTCCATTGAGCATTTCTTGGAACAATTTAATCTTGTCATTATGATACGAAACAGATCGACTGTATTGTAGAAGAGCCATATTTTTTGTTTTTCGTAGATATTCAAGCATATTCAGACTCTGTCTGTACTTGTTGTAGATTTGTATAGGAATGTCGGATTTATTGGTGAAACGAGATGCACGTTCATAATCAAATATTTCCTTCATGTCGAACAGTCTAATTTTTTCGTCAATCGTTCTGACATAGTCTTCAAGTTCGGGCAAAATAACTGTTTTTACATGCTTGATATAACTCAACACATATTCCGTAAGAGATGCTGTCAGGTACTCGATGTCTTGTTCCTGGATGATGGATTTGTTAGAATATTCGTCGTACTTCAGATTTAATATTTCAGAATATACTTTTTCGATCTGTTCGATGGTTTCGGAAACAAAAGTAAAAGAGGACATTGAATTCTCTCTCAATATAATATTTTTTTTATAAACTCCATATTATTTTTTTATATGACTGCAAAAAAAGTAATATGGAGTAGTTTATAAAAAATCAGTAAATTGCAACGAAAAATAATAATTATTATTATTTCAACAGTACAAATAAAAAATGTTTAATTTCTCAGACATCTACGAGTTACAGAAAAAATCAGCATCACCAACAGTCCAATATTTCGCCAAATATAAGGGTGAAGATGTTGTAGTGAAAGCGCACTTCAAAATCAATGATCTCGATGCATTTGAAAGGGATGTGGCAGAGAGACTGATAACTTCAGGAAACGGGAATGAAGAAGAAGCGCTTGACTTCGTCGGTCAGATTACAAACGCATATCGAAAATCTTATGACCGAAAAATAAAAGGAGTAGAGTACGAGAACAAAATCTACTCCGAAATTGTAAAAGTAATCACTGACACTAATATCAGCGAAAACTTCGTCGAATTCGTAACTCTTGGTGAGAGCAATCTTCCAGACTTCATTCAGACCTTCTACTCCCAAGAAAAATACGACACACGGAGTGAAAAAGGACTGATCGAAGGTATCAAACATTTCGCTAAACGGACCGGACATTACCTCCGAGAAGTCATCGTTCTTGACGACAACATCGAAAATACACCGCTGGAAGTAATGTCCGTTTTGTTAGAATGTTATACGAAGCACTCACAGGTTAACTTTCTGGTGACGAAGAGGGTTATGGGAGACGAAAATAAAATTATGAACATTGCATCTTCAAACAGCATCAGCGAAGATGAATTCAAAGAGATTTTATTCCAGATTTTCCACACTCTATACTTGATGGAAACGTTAAGATTGCAACATAATGACCTACACCTGGAGAACATTTTGATCGAACGTCTACCTAGAAAACGGAAGATGCATTACAAAGTGGACGGACAAGATTTTGTATTGATGACGAAATACCTAGTGCGCATTTACGACTGGGATACATCATACGTCGATGACCCATACTTCGGTATCAATGAGATGATCGATCATGACGGAAGTAAACTTTCCGGAATTCTGAATGAATTCATCAAAAACTATGATTACTTTGTGCTCGTTTGTGAACTTCTACAAATGTGCGAAGAGTACGACGACGAAAATTGGCAGAACTGCAAGACCTATACTATCTACAGATCAAATATTTTCCATCTTTTATTTTCTTCCCTTCTTCGCGAAAAAATTCTTAGACTAGACAAAAATGGAGCCGTGCGCGGCCTTGAAGATCACGGAAAGTTCATCAATAAACGAGATTATCTCGCTCTTCCTTGTAGACCAACAGAAAAAGAGATGTTGAAGAGACTGCCGGATCTAAGAGATGTCATGAAGCACCCTCTTTTCGCAAAGTTCAGAGTTGTTATGTCCAGTACAAGAAAATCTGTAAAGAGGAGACTAACTATTCCCTCTTTACTCAGAAGCCAACGTTCTCATGGACCGATAAGAAAAACTAGTTACTTTTCATTAATTCAAAAAGACTAATCTATTTTTTTTGTTCTATAGTTCTACGCATACTAATTTCATTAATTCAAAAAAACTAATCTATACTTCAATTCATACATACTAATTTAATTAATTCAAAAAACTAATCTATTTTTTTTTGTTCTATAGTTCTATACATACTAATTTAATTATATCAAAAAAAAAAAAGGAAAGAAATGATTTCTCAAAATTCGGAAAGATACTATAAAACCCGACCATGCAATAAACTTCTGACTACAGGAAAATGCATCAATCTGTCAACCTGCTCATACGCTCACGATGCCTATGAGCTTAGACATCCGCGTTGCTTGTCGTATACGAATTGTCACAATGTAGATTGTAGCTTTATTCACAGTCACGAAACTGTGGACGAGTTTAGAAAAAGAACACGATTTGTTATACCCAAGTTTCAACCTGATGTCGATGATTATGATGACGATGATGAAAATGTGGAAATTATCATCGATACTCATGGAGGAAACGTCTCTGACACTAATTGTACAAATTTCAAATCGTATGTGTCTCTCAGACCAGTTATTTTGGATAGACTAAATCCAATGAGTTTTTACTGGGGAACGATGGCAAACTGGAGTAAAAGAAATACGAAATGGGTGTAGAAAAACAAAGTTTTATATTTATTCTCAATAAATGAACCGAATAAACCCGTCAATACTTTCATCTGGGAGACAATTCAAAGCCAAAAGTTCTTGCTCCAATCTGATGATCCATTCCTCGTTATTGTTTGAGAGATTACAAGATATAATGTAGTCTTGGTCGAAGATAAATTTGAATATTTTTTTTTCAAATATGCATTCTTGCGTCCAGTCTTCTTGTAAAAAAGGAGGATTATAGATCAGGTTTGAGTTCACGTCTGATATAGAAACTCGAAATATTTTGTTCATCCTGGTAAAATTTTCATCTACCTTGAACGTACTGTGCGTTTCGACCGTATTTGATGCTTTCAAATAGCATGACGGACACCACTTTTTGTTGTCAACAATGTCTCTCGGTGACAAGCGGAATTGTGATGAACAGAAGGCGCACTGAAATTTAAGTCTCTTTGTACTCGATATCGAAACTTTTTGTTTTGGATAAGAGACTAAAAATCCGCTCCTCATGTGTGTAGTGAATGATTTACTGTCACAGGAATGACAGATTTTTTTGGAGCATAGTTTGTGTTGTAAACATATTTTACATTTATCTCCTTTGTATATATGCCGACAATCTTCACAGAAAGTAAAATGTGTCATGTTAGATATTATATTTATGCTTTTACTTCAGCTTAAATTGAAATTTTTTCTGAAATACATCAAGTGAAATGTTTCCGTTTCCTCTTCTAAAAACAAAAATGATATATTTTTTGGTCATATGAGCTATATCAAATTGAAGAAAAAAACCCAAAGTTCTTTGAGACCAAGGATATCAAGTTCGAACCAAAAAAAATGGAACCTGTGACAATGAATGCTGACAAGATGGAAGAGATGTTGACTTCGTATTCGGAAAAGCTGACGGACAAAGACATCCAGAACTTCATTTACACTGCGTTTTCTGCAATCGACAATGCGATTTTCCTTCTGAACCTGATCTATCGGTATAGACCGTCTGCGTTCCGAACGATGCCCTATGTCTTGGATAACGCAATAGGGTTTCTTTACAACAAGCATACGCCGACGTCTGTGAAGGTGATGAACTGGTTGATTGAGAAAAAAGCGGTTTTCAGTCCGATTGTGCTTGAAGGATTTGCTGAGAGAAACAATGTTGATGTGTACAAAATTCTGGTTGTATACTTGATCGACATTTATCCGTGTGCTGTAATCCAAGCGATGAAGAAGACGCTTGATCAAGGGAACATTTCGTTTTCGGAGTTTGTGGCGAAAAACTTCACTGCAAATGAGAAGATTATAATTTTTCTTGTCAAGTATGTTGCCAAGAAAAAAGATATCGTCATTCTCTTTGACGCCCTCAGCCTTGACGACCATAAGCTCGGGCTCATCACCATTTTGGCCATTTCTGAAGCAAATGTCAAGCTTATGGACAAGCTGTTGAAAAAGTTTGGCTTGAAGTACTTCGAAGGCGTTCCCGACATGGAGTGGTTTCCGTTGCTGAAGTTCGTGATCACCAACAAGAAGATAAACAGTGTGAGATGGTTTATATTTCGAAAATTTCAGAACCGTAGCATGTCTCAGATTGAACTGAAAGAACTTGATGATATTTCTAAGAAAGAATTGAAATCAGCAGACTATAGTGTTGTTTCATCGTACTTGAAAGAATATTGTGGTTTGAAATAAAGAACCGATTACATTTTCTTACCAAAAAAAATTGCTCTCGAATATTTTTTTACTCAATCTCAATCCAAAACAACAGAAAAAGATGATTTCAAATATATACCAATCCAGTAGATTGAATTATTAAAGACAACTGGCATCACTCGACAAACAACATTTCCTTCTAGCGCTTTGGTATTTAATCCTGTGTATATGTCTTTATTTTTAAATAATTCCTTAGTCACAAAAGTATGAAGTGAGATAGATCTTCCTCTGTACTGTATTTTGTTATCAGTGATCTGATAACGACCAATTTTACCGATTTTTATCGCCGAGTTCAAATGAGCCATGAGTTTTTCACAGTCATTGTAAAGGTCGGTAATATCATATTCTGGATATTTATCGACGAACGGCAAGTCTATCGCTCTTAGATTTGAGATATTTTGTGGAGAGAGCATTGTAGGGATCGACGAGTAAACGTCGCCATTTTTTTTCTTGAAGCCGGACGTTCGATAAGAATTTCGTCCAAATGGATCACTGTATAATTTCTCATATTCTTCTATCGCCTGAATAGAGGTGCGATGAGGACCTGTTATGTGTCCAGCTTCTATCTCATGACGCCAGTAACCAGTCATGCGTCCTGTAAGTCCTTGGATTTGAACATTGTTGTCTACGGTATTAGTGTGGAGTTCATGTGTCGCACCAATACGAAGTTTCCATCGATTGGGTATAAGATTTGCTCTACGAAAGAACCCCTTAACACCGAGAACAATATGATGAGCGAGTGGTTCTTTAAAAAATTCTTGAATTTCATTTTCAGAAAGACGATCATTAGAGGTATGATTTCTGAAAATTACGCCCTTCCTGATACAAGAATTTTGGACTCTGGTCATTGTGCTTTGATTGACACGGATAATGTGAATTCTGAAATCGTCTTTGTAATGATCAAGAATATCATCTTGTATCCATTTATCTGCCTTTTCATCTGTCGATAATGGATAGAATTCCTTAATTATATTCATTTCCAAAAAATCTTTGTGGCCAATGTAAGATGAAGGTATGGTCATCTTATAAAGTTCGTGAAGATCACCCCATCGGTAAAGATCATATAATTCTTTTATCATAGTAGCACTGATGAAGACAAAGAGATTGTTGTACTTGTTCATATGACGAACATCCAAAATCCCAGCATTTCTCAATGTTTTATGCAATACTTGATACTCCTTGTCTCCGCTATCAATTTCATCGATAATTATCAATCCGTCGCTTATGTTCGTCAATGCCGACCGAGCTAGTTTACCATGATGGAAAATTTTGTCTTTGAAGCACTCGGGAGCTTTATCGATCATATCTTTTTCCCATCCTGCGTTGCTCATTCCTGTGATGATTCGTACATTTGCAGGATTAACGACAAATGCATCGTCACTGTGCGTCGTCAACAATTTCGCAATTTCAATCATAAGTCCGTCTGCTCCAACCTTGGTCTTCTTTTGAATGCTTACAACTCTCCGTTTATGGTTATAAAATGCATCTACTATATTTGCCGCATCCATCGCTTGGTTAGGATAGATGTACTCAGATGTCGATTTATCAGCCCCTTCTAAGAAACTGACTAAATTTGATGCTTTTGCTGCGTTGTACGCCTGTATTACAAGTTCACGTCTCGCTGAAATCAGGTCAGAAATGGATGGAGAAACGACTACAGCCACTAATTCTTTAACAGAAGATGTGGTTGACATGTTTTTATTTTCCGACTTGACTTTTTAGAAGATTTTTGCAATCTAATTTATTCTTGTCCTACCCCTAACCCTAACCCTACGTCCGTAAGAAAACAAAAAATTCAAAAAACTATTTTTGTGATAATTTTATTTTTCCAACTTGACTTCTTCTTTTTTCCAAAAATAAATAATATAATATTGAAACTCGTTGTACTTTTGTCATATGTCGACACAAGGTGTGAAATTACACTGAAACATGCTTGAGGAAACTTTTTTTGATCAAAATTATTGTGGATACTGTGAAACCGACCATATGAAAAGTATAGCATCGCAGTGACCTGGAAAGGAGAATAAGTTTCACGTGAATGAAAAAAAAATAAAATCTATTTTAAGTTATTTAAAACAAGAACTGGTTTTTGATTAAATCAAAAAGAAAGAGAATGAATAAGTATTCTATTTTACTTTTTAGTAAATATTCCATTCAAAGCAAGAAACTCCTCGATGTCATGTCTCAGTCTAAGATTAATTTCAAGGATGTGATTAATTTGACACCTGTTTGCATCGATTCCAAATCGATTAGGGACAAGATCAAAGATAACAAGCTGAACATACGATACGTTCCTTGTATTTTGACTGTCTACAGTCATGGAGTTGTTGAAAAGTACGATGGGGAAAATGCATTTAATTGGGTGAACGACATCATCGCGTCTCTAGCAGCTCCTCAACCGCCGCCTGCTTCGATATTTCACAATAATGACGAAGACGACGAAGAAGAAGAAGAGTTTGTGAAGCCGAAGGTGATCTTGAAGAAGAAAAAAGGAAAGAGGCCCAAAGTCACCAGCGTTGAAGAACTCGACGACTTACCAGACGGAGACGAAATACCGTCTCGCGGAGAAGAAGTTGTCATACTCCCGATGCGGTCAAAAAAGAAAAAGTTGAGGCTCAAGGACAAAGGAAATTACGAAGATCCTGAAGAAGACGATGGCAATGATGGGGATGAATATGTGGAAGAAAGAATTGTGGACAAAACGACAACAGCTCGGGCGATCAACAACAAATCGACAAACAACACTCTGAGCAAAGCGAAAGAATTGGCAAAACTTCGGGAGAATGACATAGCGTTGATAGAAAAACCGAAACTGTAAATTGACCAAAAAAAAAGAAAATAAATAAATATTTAACGCAAAATTTCGTAATAACAAAAATATATATTTTTCTTTGTTTAATAAAAATGGATAATAGGCCTCATATATTTCTTGATTTAGATTTGACGTTAATTCACGCTGTCGAGTTGGAAAAGTTTAAGAAAAAAATCAACGGAAACAAAGCTGACCTCTACAAAAAGAAAATTGCAGCATTCGACCCAAACTTCAAGGTCGAAAACTTCAATGAGGGTAAGCTGGATGCTATTTATGATACAAAAATTCCTGCGAGAGAAAAGAAAGTTTTTATCATGGACAACGATTACATCATCTTCGTGCGTCCAGGACTTCAAGACTTCTTGGACTTCTTGTTTCGAAACTTTCAAGTGTCCGTCTGGACAGCTGCAAGCCGCGATTACGCTATCTTTATCATCCAGTTCATCATTTTGCTGATGGACGAGGACGAGAAGGATATTGAACCAGGTAATCAGCGGCGGTTTTTGAACTACATATTCTTTTATTACCATTGTTCCATTTCACAGGACAAAGACGGTGGGTACAAAAATTTGAAGTTTATTTGTTCTCAAGACAAAACTTGCTCGATCGACAAAATGTTCATTCTTGACGACAACATAGATGTCTACAAAACTCAACCCAAAAACACCATCATCGCTTCGCCCTTTAATGAGCCCTACAAAACAGATAGCGACAGTTTTCTTTTGACCAAAGCTAGGCCTGCTCTGGAAGAAAAACTAAGATCTTTAAACTTTTCTGTAAATTGATTTTTATAATTTTATTCGTAAAATTTATCATAACATATCATCACTACTTCTTCTCTTCTCTTCTTCTCAATCAAAAAAAAAAGAAAAAAACAAATAATATGTCATCTTCAACCAACGATTGCAGCATCTGTTACAGCAATCTTGCCGACGGACAATCTTTCGATTTAGACTGTAATCATACATTTCACACGAAATGTATCATGGATTGGTTTCGCCAGGGAAACAAGAAATGTCCTCTCTGTCGGGCACAAGAAGAAGATCTCAACTTGTATCCGATCCACTTCTTTTCTTGCCCTGGGCGCTACAAGTGCTACGTAGCCAACACCAACTGGAAGAAAACTCGCTTTAACATGATGAAAACTGTTTGCAAAGACAAGGGTTGTCCAAGACCACTCAAAAAAGCGCTGGAAAGATACTCTCTTCAGAAGCAAAAACACGCTTCTGCAAAAGCGGCACGGATTGCTCTGACAAAAAGTGAAGACTTTAAAACTTACAAGAGGATAAAGAAATCTCTCATTTCTGTGCGAACTAAGGAGTTTAGGATGAAATCTTCCGTCCTTGCTGCATACGACAAGATCTGTAATATGCCTATCATTCCCACAAAAGTTCCCATTCAACCTGTTCACTTCGACAAGATCACCAAGATGACTAAAAATCAGACGTCCAAAAAAACAGTCAGTCGTATGGTGCTTAGATCGATGACATCTTCTTGATGGAAATAAAGAAAAACGTTTTTTCCAAAGCTGAAATTTTATCTTTATTTATTCTTATTTTTTTTTGAGAAACAAGAAGATTAAAAAAATAAGAATAAAAATATAAAAATAAATCCAATTTGTAAAAAAAAATGATCGACCTCAACAGAATGAAATACATAGGATGGGACGGAGACGATGGTATAGGATGTATGAAGACATTATTCACACCGCAAGTAATCAGATTCATCTCTAGAAAAATTTCTGAAAACTTGGAAGGAGTAGACTACTTGAACAGAACAATTATAGTTCCGGATGAAAGCATTATTTCTGTTATGAACAACATATATGCGAACCACAGACCTCGGACTGGTGATATCTTTACTCGTTATGTCATTCCAGATAGTAACCCAAACAACACACGACAGGATATCATCGACAAAACGATTGAAACGATCACAGACCAAACCAAAATAGAGCTTGAGACCATACGATACAATTCTTCGCTGACTAAGTGGACTACTGTTTTGGGGGATTTTAATTCGCAAGGATTAAGATCACATCCAGAAATTAAAACGAAGAAGCGTAGAGTTAATACACTTCAATTCAATATGAATTACTGAAAGATAGAAAAAAGAGAGATATGTGATAAAAAAGGAAGTTTATTTTTTTTCTCTATTCCAAACAGTTCCGAATAAACTTGCTCAAGTCTGTGCTACATAGATAAATTTCATCATTTGGAGACGGAAAATCGGAAGTTGTCAAATTTTTAGTAAAGTAAGCGATTTCGTCGTCTCCAGTATCGAAGTTCTTCCTTGTGTAAATCTTGACGTGATAACCGTTTTGATTTTTGAACGAAACAATCGTGAATTTGTTGTTGCCAAGTGTTGATGTTGATGGAATGATTGAATTGTTTTTTAGTTCTTGTAGAAGACTTGACAAAAAAGGAGGATAATTAGGAAGCATACTTTTTCGATTTTATTTCTACGGTCTTAAATCTTAAATCTTAAATTATTGAAATTTCTTTTTCTTTTTCTTTTTCTTTTTCTTTTTCTTTTTCAAGAATTTCGGAAATTTCTTTCGAAATCCTATTGACTGTGAGCTCGCTAAGTCCAACTTTTTTCACGAATTCGCGGATCGAAATATTTTTGTTCTTCTTGCAAATCCAGTAATACGTCAGCCCGGACGCGACCGATTGCGGGCGAGAACAGTTGAGCCGAGAAGACTTGTTGTTTATTTTCTTGTACAACTCGATGACTTCATTTTTTTGGTCTCGAGAGGCCGAAAACTTGTCCATGATCTCTTCGACCAGGTTTGCCGGCGTGATGTATGTTGTACGCACGGGTGAGTGTTTGGGAGCGTTGCGATTGACGAAGCGGAGGCCTCTGAGTGCAGCCTTCTTTGTGATATCGAACATGGGAATAAGAGATTCCAAGCTTTGCGGGGTACCGTTGAGTTTGTATGCATGGAAAATGCAAGCAAATACGATCGATTTCCGCGAGTTTCCTCTGAAAATTCGCTGGCTGTCTTCATCCGTAACCTCTGTCACCTCAAGGTAAATTTTGTTTGCAATTGAGATGATACTGTCACCAAAGCCCATTCCTTCCACATCCTTGTGAATAGACTTTTCCTCAATTTTGCGCGCTTGACAGCGGTTTGGGTCAGACGTGTGGCGCGAATCCGATGCACCATAGTAACGCCATTCTTTGTCAAAGAAGAGGTTACCGTCGATTTCTTCGCCACAATCCGTGCAAAGCTCTACACCGCCCTCGACCAAGCGGTTAGAGTGGCTGCATAATTCTTCGACGAATTCGGGTTCTTTCTTTCGGTCGGATTTCTTCGTGGTGGTGAGCCCTTCTCTTGCTATTCTTTTCCTGACAATCTTCTCTTGTTCATCGTCATCTTCTCCCTCGATTTCGTCGCTGCTGGAGAAATCGATCGTTCTTTTTCGCGGCTCTTTTTTCGATCTTTGCCGTCGAGCTTTGCACTCTTCGGTCTCATTATCGGCACTGAAAAACTTCTCAAAGAGACTGAAATCGTTGACAGCATCCATTTCGTTTTTAAGTTATAGTTTCCAAGTTACCTTATAGGTTTTTGTTATTTCTTTTTAAAATCATTTTTAGGAAAAAAAGAGAAAAATTTTTACGCTTTATTCCATTGCTAAAAATGATTTTAAAAAGAAATTAATTATGTATTTCTTCTCAAAACGATCCCCTTTTGGATCTTACGACCTTTTTTACCTTGCTTTTGCGAATACTTGTTCTCTTTCTACTTTTATCAGCTGTGTGAAGTATCTTGCTTCTGCGAATACTTGTTCTCTTTCTACTTTTATCAGATTTTTTTGGTTTGCGAGATTTGCTACTATTTCGGTATTTGGAGTGCTTGTTTTTGTAAGAAGAAAATTTAAATTTACTATACTTATCACTGATAGTCTTAACAAAAGATCCTTTCATCGGGCCCATCTTCAAAGTAAATAGATTGATCACAAAATACGCTATATAAAAAATACAAATGCAGTAAATCGCATATATAAAATATTGATGCTTCAGATAATCTTCCACAATGAGCGTCCAAATCGGCTTAAAAAACGAGCGTTCCATCAATGCATTTTTGGCTTCTCTGAGGTACGACAATTGTAGGTGCCATTCCATCATCCTTAATCTATATACACTCATATCATTGTCGGTAATTTTTGCGATTCCCATGTATGAGCGAAAAATGTCTGTCAGTATATCTTGCGTCATTATAGTATTATTCGTAGCCATTTGTTTAGCTATACTCAGTGCAAACGTAGGAATAAATGATCCTTGGATATTTACCATGGCGTCTTTTACGTATTCAATGAGTTCGATGTACTGATGAGAGAGCGGTTTAGATGAGCCACTAAATCCACTCGTCGTCCAATTCAAGCGTTTGACATCTGCAATCAGTCCATCAAGTGTGGTTGCATCAAAGTCACTTTTTATATGTGATTTGACAGTTCTCATGAGACCATCCGCTAGGACACTTTTTTGAGATGTCTTGACACTTCCGACTACGTCCGGGATGTATTGGTTAAATTCCGGAATATAACTTTCCCATCCTTTTGGAATATATGATTTCAAAGTTGAATCAATATCCGGTTTTTCAAAATGCTTCACAGTTTCAGATGTGATCAACGATTGATCTCGGCTTCTCACGTTTTCTTCGAACTCGTCGTTCAATCTGGCTAGCAAAGTAGCCGTAAAAGCATCATTTAAGTGGTCGTTTAGTTCACGATTTAAATCTTTTATCACCAGCTTCTCCATATCCTTTTTTAATCCATGAGATAGCGCATTGATGTACGCTGAGTTTCGGATCGGGTTACCTTCAGTTTCCACAAAATTATTGAAAGATTTCAAAAGACCAGTGATCAAATTCATGGGTCCAAGCTTGTATTCACCTGACGAGAGGTAGGATATCAAATCCGGCGCTACTCTTCCCGTTCGCGCTAATATTTCTATTACTGCCAATAATTCTCCCTTCTTTGTTCGTGGAGTAATCGTAACAAGATCCACCAACATCTCTGATATATTCCAACATTCTTCTAATTTAGGATAAAAAACACGATCATAATACCATGTCAGGATATAGGACAACCCATAAGTCAATGAATTATACACAAGAGGTTTCTTTCCAGCCACAGATAATCTTGATTTAGGCCTGTCCATATCTATACTTCTGAGCTCGGAATGGAAAACTTCAGCTTGTTTTAAAAAGCTCATTTGATATTTTTTCGCATCAGTTCTGCTTAAAGTGAGAAAGTCCTTTGAGAAGCTCACATATCGCATCATGATATTATAAGTTTCACCATTTTCATAAATGGGACCACTTCTTTCTATCCTTTTTAATTCTGCAAAGATATCTTTCATCAAGATAAAGTCTAACTGCTTTCCATTCATCTTTAGAGGAGGAGGAAAATCATCTTCTGTTGCCAACGACATTTTATTATAAATCGTAGATAGATTTATTTTTTTTGTTTTTTTTTCTTTAAAATTTTTATCATAAACTCAGAACTCATAAAAAAATCTCGGATATATATAAGAACTATAATATTTATTATGCCAGGGCCATCAACCTTCTCAGATCCAACATCATCAAGAAAATCAGACCATACAAAGCTAGTACAATCTACAACCCCCATGAAACTAGCGCTATTGGTCATTTCAGGCTTCATTCTTCTTCCGTTGATAATTTCGAGCGTTTTATTCGTAAACACAGTCAAGAAGAAAACTCTAGAAAGCGAAAAAATTACGTTTTGGAAAAACTGGCGAACCAGTTTCTTGGTTTGGATCGTCGGTTTTGCGGTCATGTTTTTGATTTATCTTATTCTGCCCACCTCAAATACTACATACTATGCTTATATTATTATTTTGTTTCCAATTTGGCTGCACATTGTGATCTTATTTGATGCAGCTAAGAAAGAAAGTTATAAAAATAAGTTGAAGGTAGCAATTATTGTATTCTTTATTTTACTCAATCTTTCCGTTTTGGGAGTAAGCTACCTGAACAGATCTATTTTCACAACTTTCTTGAAAAAAGTCGACACTACATCGTTTCTTAAACACGAAGTAAGTACAAGTGAACCACAGAAAGACGAAGTAAGTACAAGTAATCAATCGAAAACCGATGAAAAACCGAAAGTAAGTACAAGTGAACCACAGAAAGACGAAGTAAGTACAAGTAATCAATCGAAAACCGATGAAAAACCGAAAGTAAGTACAAGTGAACCACCGAAAGAAGTAAGTACCAGTGATCAAGCGAAAACCGATGAAAAACCGAAAGTAAGTACAAGTGTTAGGGAAAAAAATCTTATGGAATACAAATATTCTGAATTACCAGAAGGCAGCGCTGAAAAACGCCTGTACAAACATACTTTTTTGGAATTGGAAAAAAATTTAAATAGCGACGATTCCAATCAAAACATACGTAGTAATTTATCAACAATAAAGGATCTTGTAAGACTGTTTCGACAGATTTATTTAGGTCACCCTGATAATCAAAAAAACATTCCTGAGGATTTATTAATAAAACCCTCAACACAGTTGGAAGATGAAGATATAACGACTATAAAAGAATTCTTAAGAAATGCTCCTATAGGATTCCAATATTTTTTTCTTCATAAGGTTTTTACGCCCTCTGTAGTTTCAAAAAAGTAGAGGGTTTTATTCTTAGGTTTTTTTTTAAACAAAAAATAAGCAAGTGATGAAATAAAAACATTTGAAAATAAAAATATAATATAATTAATCAAAAAATGACAAGTTTAATCCCAAATCTATTTCCAGAACAAACGTTTATTTTATTTTTGATCCTAATAATGCAGTATGTCTTTACACTCGGAATGATGATAGGAGCAAAAAATTTTGATATGGTATATGTGATAAGTTTCGCGGTGATTATAGTTACACTAGTTTTGTGCTATACTGAAAAAGTACACAACATCGCGTTATTTGCGTGCATATGTTTGTTAAGCTTATCAGTCTCAACTATATATATTCTAGATAAAATGAACAAAAATGGGAAATTGAAAACTCAAAAAATGAAAGTCATGACTGCCTTGGTTATTATTTCTTTGTATTTATCGTTTCTGTATATTATATTTATTTTCCTAAAGATTGTGTCTAAGCATATCCAAGAGAATTACAACGACTATGAATATGCTTTTGGATCAGATACATCATCCGAATATGTTTTTCGATCATCAGATACATCATCTAAATAGGATTCTACTTTTTTTATTCGGGTTGATACCTCAAATTATACGAAGACTTTATGGGTATCGCAACAAAAATACAAAGAACTGTTCGGACAAACGACAAATAGAAAAGCGATTTAAACAATAATTTTTTGGACGATATAAATGAAGAACAAATTGACCTATGAAGATTACAACGCCAAATCCTTCATTGTCCGGGGTGGTGTCAAATCGAAAATGTCCACTTTTTTAAAACAAGTTGGTGCTAGATGGCATTCAAAAGTTCCTGAAGGATCAGCCCCTGGATGGCTTGTCAATAAAGAAAGAGAAGAGGAATTGAAATTATTGATCGCCAAATTAAATGAGGATTTGCAAAAGACATCTGGACTACAAAACGTTGTATCAAAAGCCTCTGTGGCCGAGGATGATGATATATTACCAGACGAAGAGGTAGAGAAAATGTTTGACTCTGATGTAGAGTTGACAGAAGATAATGACGATGACGATGACGATGAAGAAGATGAGGAGCATAGTGATAATTTAGATGCAGAGGAAGATGTCCGCAGTGACGATGAAGTATATTTTATCCAGCGTCGTGAAGAAGAAAAACGCTTGAAAATTGCTCAAGAAAACAAGAAAAGAGAAATGCTGGAAAGTAGCCAGACAAGACTTGATACAAAACAAAATCAAAAAATAAAGGCTGGAGACAAAAAGGCGTCGGGGCAAAAAGACACCATACTGCGAACAAGAGTAGAAACAAGTTCTCTGTCAGAAAAAGAAAGAACCGATGCCGAGAAACGCTCTTTAGCTAGAAAAGAGGCAGAGATGCGAACACGTTTGGAAGCTGAAAAACGGGCTAAGGATTTAGAAAGACAAAGAGAATTAGAACGAGAAAGAGCGAAAGAACGAGAAAGAGCGAAAGAAAGAGAAAGAGAAAGAGAAAGAGAAAGAGAAAGAGAAAGAGAAAGAGAACGAGTGAAAGAGAAAGAAAAAGCGAGCAGTGTCGTGGCGAAAAAACCGCAGCAACAAAATAAAAATATCGATGATGACGAAGAACGAAAAAGATTTGAAAAGATGGTGATGGATAAGCACAATGATGTTTCAAGTTTCTACAAAACATTTGCTCATAAACTTCAGCGAAGAGACAGTAGCGACTACGATTCGTCTTCCAACGAAGATGAAGATGATGATGATAGTTATTCTTCATCATCTGATGACTTTCCTGAGAGATCTAAATCTCACAATAATAATAATAACAGCTCGTCACATCAAGTAGTATTCAAGTTGAACGAGGTGCAGAAAAAGCTAGTTGAAATGGAGCTTCGTCTCAAGCGAACCGAACAAGAAAATAAGACGTTGAAAGAAATTGTTCTTGGTCGGAGAAAGTAGAGTTAAAAAAAAAAATAAAACATCGTTTAAGAAAAACAAATTAACTTAGAAAATCACAAAACTTTCCAGATATGGATCAAAAAATATTTTCAGACATCCGACCAGAAAATAAAGCGCAATTTTCCAACCTTTTACGAAGACAACTTATGTTAGAATTACGGAAGGAAGTCGCTTTGTTTATTCTTAGAAACGATGAAGATGACTACTTCTTACTTGACACATTTTACCGAAAACATGATGTGTACGGAAACAATGAGATAACTTCTGGTCTATCAAGCATGCTAGTGGAAGAGCTGCATATGTTGGGGTGGAAAACGAAGATTGTGCATGGAGGAACTAGTATATATATATTTAGTGGATATCCTCACAAGTCCGACCACTTTGTCGATATCATTGAATAATTTTTTGAATGATATTTTGTTTCTAATCATAATTATATAAAATTATGATTAGAAACTTTCAGGAATTATATTTGACTTTCTTTGATTTTTTTTCTAAAGAGGACTAGATACAAACCATCATATTTTTTTTCATTTACCTTCCTTTTTTTTTTCAAATAACATAA
>Ga0078894_10000657_pt1 | contig 24609 bp, 30 predicted proteins | sample LauGreSu1BDMLBSD_2_FD_67506 | JGI IMG/M metagenome (GOLD analysis project Ga0078894, IMG submission 67506) | Freshwater lake microbial communities from Lake Michigan, USA - Su13.BD.MLB.SD (version 4) (version 4) | ecosystem: Environmental > Aquatic > Freshwater > Lake | place: Lake Michigan... | reverse complement strand
GGTAAATCATCCCACATTTCGGAAACTTTTTTCATTACTCTTTCACGAAGAATGCGCTGGAATGTACGGTCAGCCTGTATTCCTATAATCATATGGATACCGTCTTTTGTCATCTTTTTTTCCGCGACAATATTTACTGCTGATTTTTCCATCACAAATATAGGAATTTTTTGTGACGTATCCAACTGTAACATTTCTTTGATTTCGTCTAAATAACATATCACTAAATCTAATATATGATCTTTTGAATGTTGGCGTTCTTTAATTGACATATCATAACGGAAATCTAAATCTACTACTATGGCACCATCTGTATCGCGCTGTTTTTCGGTCAAATATTCTAATCCATTTTTTGAAAGTACATCGCGATTATACAAATTTAAAAATTGTTCGTATTCTTCATCTGGAATATAATATGACCCGCCATAAATATTGGCTTTTTTATCGCCGATACGAGTATTGGTTGGATTCTTTGGAGGCTGGGAACTATCCGTTTTGTCATCGCTTTTTAACTGATGTTTTTTTAAAAAGTCCTGAAAGGATATATTCGTGTATTTTGAATTAGAAGTAGTCGTAGTCGGTTTTAACGAAGAGGACATCTTCTTTGAATTATAATATTGGGATATTTTTATTTTGGTTTTTAAATTCAATTTTTCAGATTTTTTATTGGAATATTATTTTACGCCTACTATAATAGTAGATATAAAATTGATGAGGTTTGATTCATTTATATGATAGTAATAATAACCACGACAACTACCCATATAGTATCCTAGAATTTATCAATATTACTATCAAACTTATGATTATATATACATTGCGTAATTTACAATATATTAACATTATAATTCTCTAATAAAAACATAATGACCCTTGTTGACATATTCTTCATATTTACAATCATGTATGTCTTCGCCACATAGTATTATTATTTCATCGCTATTGTAATATGATTGTATTAAGTCATATAATGGCATTCCTCTATGATAACTGCCATAAATAACAATATCGTAAAAATGTTTTTTTATATCATCTTCTATAGTTGCATCCAAATCATTATTGCGATAATCAACATCTAATAACTTAGAGCATGTAACTCCACGTCCATATAGTTTCTCAGTAGGTTTACTATAAGATTTATACAGGTGTGAAACTAAATGATAGTCATGACAATTATCTTTATACAATTCTTTAAACCCATGCAATGTAAGACACCTTAAATAATCTACACCATTATCTTCTGATAAAAACAATATTTTAGAAACGTTTTTATTATTAGTTTTATTTAAAATATATTGTGCAACCTTAGTAGTAGTTAAATTCTTTTCTGTAAAAGTTAGCCATTTATTAATTAAATCATAACAACTCTCCAATTCTTCTCTGGTTAATTCATCAAATGTTTTATTTTTAACACTTTCATATAAATTATTACTTTCTATAAACATCTTTTTATCAAATAATCCCATAGTATTTCCAGGACAATTTTCAATATCAGGAAAATATGGTATGCAATTATTAGCAAGTATTTCGTAGTGTCGTAGACAATCCCATCCTGCTTTTTTTGTAGTAGTTGCAAATAACGATTTTTTATACTCATCGTAATAATCCTTTTCACTTGAAAAAATATATGTTTCTATTTTCCCCGGAATTATAGATGATATTATTTTAGATTTCTTAGAAATCTCATACGTTATTTTTTCTTCGGGGATTGAGAAAGTAATCGGGAATACTTTCTCATTAACAAAACCTTCAATATTTAAATAATTATAATAAATAAATAATAAAATTACAATTAACAATAATAACAAATACGTAATTTTATATCTATTAAACTTCATTTATAATATAATTATATTATATATGTCTAAAAATAATTTGGTTATTCTACTATTCGTTATTTTTATAGTTTCTCTAATAGGATTAGTTTCATTTAACAAAAAAAAGAAAGAAGGATTTAATGAGAAATATACTGCCATTATAGTTGAACCTCGCAAACATAAAGCTTTATCTTTTGTATTAAAAAATGCTTTAACAAATCTACCAGATAATTGGAATATTGTTATTATGTATGGTAACAAAAATAAACAGTTTGTTATGGATATTATTGATAATGATTTGTCTGAATACAAAAAAAGAATTACTGCCAAAAATTTGAATGTAGATAATTTATCAATATCTGATTATAACGTTTTATTAACAAGCAAAGAATTCTACGATAATATTCCTAGCGAAATATTTTTAATATTTCAGACTGATTCAGTAATATGTGGTGAAAATAATGAATTGTTAGATGACTTTCTTAAATATGATTATGTAGGTGCTCCTTGGAAAGATGCGGTAGGAAATGGTGGATTTTCTCTGAGAAGAAAAAGTAAAACATTAGAAATTATTTCAAAATGCAAGCGTGGGTCTGAAAACGAAGATGTTTATTTTGCGAACCCTTGTGTAAGCAATTTTAAACCTGGTATGGAGAAAGCAAAATTGTTTTCGGTTGAAGCTTATTATTCAGATAAAAGTTTTGGTGTTCATAAACCATGGGCATATTTAACGAATGATGAAATGGAAGAAAAGGTAAAAAAATGCGCCCCATTAAAAGAATTATTGGAATTGAATAAATAAGCTATGTAAAATTCATACCAACATTAGTTTTTACGAAGTGGATACCCTTTGTGTAAAAAGAAGAATCGGTTGCCATAGAAATGACCAAATGCGTTAGGAGAAGTGCCCGGAATATCAATGCATGGTAATCTCGTATCGGCTCTATAGTTTTCTTCACAAATAGCATTCATACAAAATTGATTGATATTTGATTCATTTATATGATAGTAATAATAACCAGCGCAACTACAACTTTGAATTAACCTAATATGAACGTCCATGCCAGCATGATATATCCATGGATACGCGGATTACGTTTTAAACCAGAAGTAATTGATGTTTTGGCTTTTTTAGAAGTTACTGATTTTTCGGGGTTTGTTATAGGCGAACCCTATTTGATAGAAAGTAAGAATATAGATATTTATAAAAAACCACTCAGGTTAAAAGGAACATTTGTAAAGATTTTTCAAGGCAGTAATATGACATATATATTGTTTAAAAATATAAAAGGTAGGATATTTGCAGCACCGGCACAACATAGTAGATTTTATAAATCACCGGAACAAGTTATTGTTGAACCGCGATTACGACAATTGGCATTAATGATTGCGATTAATAATGTGTATGGTTATACAGATCCAACTGGCGAACACGACAACGACAATATAGAAAATACGGTTGGATATTGTTTAGGGAATGGATGGATTACCGCCCCCAATAAGAAACCATAACCAAAAGGAAGGGAGGGTTCGTCCAAGGGAACCGTAGGTTCCCTGGAATGGTTCCCTGGATAAAATTGAATTCTCTTTCCATTCTCTTTGCATTTTATATACAATACAACCAACATGAATAACGACGAACACAATGAGAAATTACGCATATTAATGAAAAAATTAGAAAAAGAAGGTATGGAAAAAACATTCATAGTAAATAAAAAATACGAAAGATACGCAATGGCATCCGAAATACCATTATTGGGTAATGGTACCGATAAACGAGAACAGATGGATATAATATTTACTTTGCGTAGATATTATAATATAGCCTGTAATAAATGGATGAATCTATGGAATAAACAAAAAGAAATAGAAGAAAGAAAAAAATATATTAATGAATTGGAAAAAATTATAAATGATGGTTCCGAAGAATTTGAAAAAGAAATGGGAAGAAAAATGACATTTAAAGAAATGCGGATGATTTACGGGTAATCCAGGGAACCTACGGTTCCCTTGGACGAACCCTCCCTTTATATATGTCATTGTAATAACCCTTTTTTCATTATAGTTAAAAAGAAAAAGGAAGGGGTCGTAGGGGAAACCATGGGTTTCCCTACAAAATTGAATTTATTATTATTTCAAATAAAATATATAATAATAATATACTTATACTATTTATAACAATGAAATTCTGCGACAAATGCGATAATATGTATTATATTGGGATCAATGCCGATGAAAACACTTTGAAATATTACTGTCGTCATTGTGGTAATGCGGATGAAAGTATAGGCGAAGACGGAGTTTGTGTATTAAATACTCAATATAAACAAAAGGAACAAAAATTTAACCATATCATTAACCAATATACAAAATTAGACCCTACTTTGCCACGAATTTATAGTATGAAATGTCCGAATAAAGAATGTAATACAAACACCAATAATAAAGATAATAAACCTACCGAAATCATTTATATGAGATATGATGATGATAATTTAAAATATTTATATATTTGTGTGGAATGCGATACTACTTGGAAAACCGATTCAGAAAATTGAAACTAATTTTATTATTAATGAATATAACAATTTAGAAATATAATTATATAATATATTTATAATGGACGATAAATATGCGAGCGATGATGAATTTGATGTTGATGAAATAGATGACGACGAAGAAGTACCTATCAAAACCAAAAAAACAAAAAATATTATAAAACCTCCTAAGGATGACGATGATGAAGAAGAAAATGACGAAGAAGAAAATGAAAATGACGATGACGAAGATGAGGACGATGACGACGATGATAATGAATCTGGTGATGAAGATGCGAAAATAGAAGATATTATTGGGAAAATGACAGGAGATGACGACGGTATGAAAACAAAATTTCCTGCAATAGATGATTCCGATGAGGATGACGACGATGATGCGGATGAAAATTACTTACAAAAATTCGAAGAAAATATACAAAAAAATATTATTGCCGAATATCACCCCGAATTACACGCCCAAAATTATGACGAGATTGATGTATTATCTCGTGTAGTACGCGATGAAAACGGTGTTATTATTGACCCTTTACATAAAACATTGCCATTTATTACACGCTATGAAAAAGCACGTATTATTGGCGAACGTGCAAAACAATTGAATGCTGGCGCGAGACCATTAGTCGAAGTAGATGTAAGTATTATTGATGGCTATGTGATTGCTTTAAAAGAATATGAAGAAAAAAAAATACCGTTTATTATTAAACGGCCTTTACCCAACGGTGGTTGTGAATTCTGGAAATTCAAAGATTTGGAAATTTTGGCCTAAAACATGATTTATTGGTGTTGTATAAATCATTTTTTCTATAAAAAAGTTGGATCAGGTTTATATCTAACCTTTCCAATGCTTACCACAATCTAAACAGGTTACGAATATGGTTGCGGGTTCATCTGCGGAACGTGTTTGTAATTCATAAAACGTACATTTTTTTGACCGACATTTCTTACAGGTAAACATATCAGTAGAAGCTTGTAGATTCGTAGTAAATTTACTGGCGTCGCGTTTGGTTTTTCGTTCAATTAATTCTTTCCAGTGCGATGGGTCCATTTCTTGATGGGTCATAAACGCCAATGTTTGGGGCGTAATTTCACCATTTTTGATTTGTTCTAATAATTCCGGTTTTTTTAAATTAAAATAAATACTTCGTAATCGATCCAAATACAATTGGGCGAAATATGGATTATCCCATTTTTTTATGATTTTACGCGACGTCGCTTCTTTGATTGCATAGTTAAAGATGGCTTTTTCTAAATTTGTAGCATTTGTTTCATCATCCAATATTGGTTCTATTTTCTTACGGACATTTTCTCTGAAAACTTCGGGATTTTGTACTGAGAATATAGTTGTCATTGTATAGTATTATGCCTACCTGTTTATATTTTTTCGTAAATTCAATTTTTTGTCAAATAAAATAAAGAGTATAAATATTTGTATACATTATCTATATCATGCGAACAGAAGAAGAAACCCTACATTTTATATTATCATCCAAGGATTTGATTGATGATTTGTTATTCAATCGCGATTATAAAGGCGCCTTCAATATGCTGGTAAAAATAATGGGAAAATTGGATGAAAAAGACCGTAATACATTTATCGGATACTATGATAATTATTTTTTTACCAAAACTCCCAAGAAAACGGGCATTAAACTCTCCAAATTATAATTTATCCGCGGTTTTATCTACAAATACATGTTTCGCTATGTTTTTTATTATTTTTTCGTCAAATTTTTGTTGTTCCGCATCACCATAACCACCCAGCGAATTTCTATAAATATCTAAACACAAATCATATTGTTTGTTTTCGGGATCCTTACTCGCTGGGTTATTATCTCTCCATTCTGGTAATTTTTGTAAATTCTTATTGGCAACTTTACCGATAAAATTACGTAATTTCGTTTTATCATCATTGTCTTTGTCCCATGTATTTTGGTCTTTAATATACATGATTTCGCGCTTTAAATCCGTACAATGCATCGGTCGTTTTTCCACATCCATTTCCTTCATATGTTTCAATATAATATGGGTGATTCCTTCAATATATCCTTTATGACCTACATTTTCTAAATCCGCAAAATCGATTTGTAAATTATTCACAAAATCCATGATGTTGACTGCATCTTTGCATTTTTCATTTAAAAATACATTTAAATTAAAACTATTATTAATGGTATTATTCACTACGGTATTCGTTTTCATCATTTCCATCATCATAGATTTGAATTCATTGTTTTGTTTGATTAATTCCACCACCAAATCTTGGTTTATGACCGGAACTAATGTATTTTCCAATACCGGTTTTTCTTCGGTTTCACTCGATAAATCGGTTTCTTCATCAATAACAAAACACTTCTTACGATGTTTAGATAAGCCAGATGGATATTTATAATTATTTCCGCATTTTTCGCAGCGGTTTTTCGGCATTTTTTTGTTATCCTCTGTTATCCATTTATGTTTTTCGGTTGAGAGGTGGGCGGTCCAGTTACTCATTTTGCTGCATGTGAAGTCACAAAATTCGCAACAAAAAAATCGGCATTTTTTCGGCATTTTTTTGTTATCCTATATGGATAATAAAAAAATGCCTAAATCCTTTTTTGAAAAAATAATATTTTTTTTATCGTCACAAATTTTTCGGAAAAAAACGGGTTTTAGAGCATTTCAGTCACAAGTGATTTTTTTGTAAAATTTCTCATTGAGAAAATGAAAATTGGACATTTTAAAAATGTCCATTTTTAAAAACCTCAGCCATTTCTTTTTGGACTTTTTAGACTGAAACACTAAAGTGTTTTTATAGAAAAAGAGTGAACCTGATTATGCTTTTATGTTTCCGAAATCAAATAATCGGTATTTTTTCAATGTAAATAGTAGAAGAAAATGCGGTAAAAAATGTCGTTATTTTGACACTTTTTATTTATTCTTCTATTTTTGTAGGTTTTCTATTTTTGCTACTAATTTTTTGATTTTATCATTGCTATTATTCATTTGTTTTATGTAATATTTATTTATGTCTGATTGGATATCTATTCTTAATAATGTTTTGAAATTAGCTCTATTTTCGGATTGAATATTTATCGCAATTGTTGTTTTGATAATTTTATTTATTTTTGCATTATGTTTTGCACGAAAATAAACCTCACCACCACGAACTACATAGTTGAAACCAGTATATACCATGGCAATAATGAAAATTTCTCTACTTACATAATCTATATTATAAAAGATGCGTTGGAAATCTTCGGATCCATCCGGTAACAATAATTTATAGCCGGTATTTCTCATGATTCGTTCGGTAGCATGTTTACCTTCTTGTGTTACATTTGATTTAGTAGTTTTAGCTGGATTGTAAATAATTGGTAATACTTTTGCAACTTCGGTAACATTTTTGTAAAAATTTGGTTGATTCACAATAGATGGTTTGATGCTGAAATCAGACAATCCATCAGGTTTTCCACCCAATGTATATTGGGATAACTCTTCAATAATAGAATTGATGCGATATTGTACGTCGTCGGTCATTGTTAGAATATTTGGTTGTTTGGATTGACTTAACTTGTTTGGGAAAAAAGAAGTTCAATTTTTTTGTTATTCAATAAATGAAGTGTTCTCTTTATAAGTAGTTATGTTATTTACAAATTGATAAAAAATTGAACTTCTTTTTTCCCCAAAAGAATAAGGTAACAACTATCAAAAGCAACAAATATTAACTAACAAAATGCCAATCATCAAGAATTTAACTATCACAACTACAGATAATGTTTCAATTCATATTGAAAAAATGACTTGTAGTATGGAAGAATTATTTTCAATTATGAAAATGGATAAAAGCAATAATCATAACAACGAAGCCGTTGTTGTAAATAAATCAGTTGAAACAGAAGAAGATGATGAGGAATGTGTTATTAATTTTAATACATCATCACCAATGAAATTAAAATCGGGTACAGCTGAATACAATAAATCATATTACGAAAGAAAGAAGAATGACCCTGATTTCAAAGAAAAATGTAGATTACGCGGAAAACTTCAATATTTAAAGAAGAAGGATGACCCTGCAACAAAAGAAAAAAAAAGACAATACAATAAATTATATCGCGAGCGTAAATTATTAGAAAAACAACAAAACGAACCAAACCAAATCGAAACCGCATAAATAAAAATCATTAAAAAGTGGCGAAAGCCATTTTTTACCGATATATTTTTTCTCTCTATATATAAATTATGCCAATTATAAAAACCGAAAGTAAAAATGGAGTAAAAATTTACACCGTAGAAAAAGAATTCGACGATGAAACTATGTATAAAAGAATGAACAAATTTGTAAAACGAGAACAAATACATACTATATTAGACCATGATGCGGATGTCTATACGGCCGAAGGAAAATTACTATTAATATTTAGAAAGAACGCTTTACCCAAAAATCATGTGGATACGTTTTATGATAATATAATAAAATTTGCCTTGAATGTCAGTAGTAACCGTGGAAGCGCAAGCGGTAGTAGTAAAAAGAATGTATATGATAATCCTGGTGTAATGTCTAATATTTTTGGTTATTTTGATAGATGGTCGCCATCACAAAAAGCCAATTTTAAAAAGATGGGTACAAAACCAAAGGTGGACGTTCGCGAGTGTCGTTTTAATATGGATTATCCTGAATTGTACCAACAAACAATACCACTAATAAAAGATATTGATGCGCTTTATGCAAAATATACACCCGAATATTACAAAAAACAACGCAAGAAAGCCAATCAAACTTTCTTTAAAATTCCAAATACCGCCTTTACGACGATAACGACGAATGTAAATTATCAAACCTCCGTCCATACAGATAAAGGGGATGATGAAGAGGGATTTGGTAATTTAGCCGTTATAGAAAAAGGTGAATACAAGGGGGCTGAAACATGTTTTCCACAATATGGTATAGGGGTAGATGTGAGAACCGGCGATATGTTATTTATGGATGTACACCAGCCACATGGAAATTTAAAATTTGAACCCAATGATAAAGAAGCGAAACGCTTATCTATTGTGTGTTATTTAAGAAAAAATGTATGGTTAAAAACAATGAATAAATCAAAATCGTTTTTTGATTCTCACCTCAAATATACGAGAACATTTCGTAAACCAATTATTGCGAACAAAACCCGTAAAAATAAGAAGGACGAATAATGGATTGTTTTTATGCGCAAAATTGAAAATAATACAAAGATTATTTCCAATTGTATCAAACAAAACGAAAATGGATTTTATAAAACTTACTAGGATTGATCTTGTAGACTTGGAACCTGGAAATAAATATTATATTCAAAAAATAAATTGTAGCAAAGAAGAGCCAGGAACCTCACAAATATACGGTATTTTTGATAGATTTGATATATATGATAATAAAAAAATATATGCGGTATTTCGTGAAACATATAATTTCAAGAACCCTAAAACAAATGAAGAATTAGTGAGTGGTATGGGAACGGGTAAATATGAAATGTATTGTCATAGATATCATTTTATATTTTACGAACCAGGAATCGTAACGTATAATAAAAAACAAAATGAATTATTAGGACAAGTCATGGAACAAATTACGAAAGATACATATATGGCTCAATATGTTCGTAAACAAGCATGGATGGATATTACACAATAAGAATGCCGAATAATTTATTATCTGATTACGTATAATAAATTATTTATTTTTTTCGGTTTTATTATGTTTATTTTTTCCACCGTTTCGTTTTGTTTTATTCTTTTTCTCAGGTTCTCCATTTTCATTGACGATTTCATTTTTGGCAGGTATTTTTTTTAAACGAAATTCGGTCATACCATTTTTCTTCGTTGATATTTCACCATAATCAGGAAATTCCTTTTTTAATTTTTGTGAGGCTTCTAACATAGGTTGTAAACGGGCTTCAAATGTACCTAATCCGCCTTCTTTACCATAATATTTTGTAACAAATCCGACTTTATTGAATCGTAACACAATGCCATCTTCTTTAAAATATTTAATGGTTCTCTCTACATCTTCTTTTTGTCCGTTCTCTTTGGTAATTGTTAATTGTATAGATTTCAAATGCGGTCTATTAATAATACCATAAAACGCACCGACTATATAATTCAAACAAGTGGTTAAATGTTCTCGTGCTTTACGGAAAAATGGATTAAATACCGGATAAACACCCCAAATATAGGAGTTATGTGCTTTGCATTCTTTAAATGCTTCGCGAAAAAAATGGTCTAATGATTTCCCTTTGAACTTTGACATTTTCAAATCAATACTGGCAATATCGTCATCAAAAAAAACAATGGGTTTACCTTCACCCCATTGTTCCATGATAAATTGTCTTTGTGGTACTAAACCTTTCTTACCTACTACCAAATTATGATAAAGGGATTTATCCACGATTTTGTTATATTCTTCTTCTTCTTCTTTGTTTGCTACATATACATATATTTTACTCGCTGGAATATTCATTTTTTTTAATGTAGATAGTGTTTTATCATTACATAATTGTGCTCGTTTATAGGATGGAATTGCTACAATATATTCGTTCATTTATATATACGAGGAAATTATTTTACGAACAAAACAAGGTTCTCATATTCACTGCCTCAATATTATGTTCGGGTTCTTTAAATAATCCTAAAATCATATCATCATCCCTAAATCGTATGGTATAATCTTGTTGTATTTTGTTACGACCGATGCGTCCCATAGCTTGTAATGTTTTTTGCTGGGTCATATTAGTTAAATCTTTACCAATAAATCCATGACAGAATTGGTAATTGGTTCCATAAATATAATCACTGGATGCAATAATAATAAATAAACGCTGTGTATCCGCTAAACGTTTCATTATTTCCATATAATGGATATTTGGTTTTTCCATGAAGACGCCAATACCTAATAATAATAATACTTTCAAATTATTTTCTATTTCCAACGACATTATCATTTTTGCGGTATCTTCGTCTATGTTTGGTAGAAACGCATTTTGTTGTATTTCGCCAGTAGGGTTCCATTTTTCTTGATGTGGTTTCGTATTGGGTACATATATGGGGTCTAATGAAACCATACGAACTTCTCTACGTAATTTATTGATCTCGTCTATATATTTTTGGGTATCATTGGATATACGGTCACTTTCATTACCCGCACTGGATATATCTTTATTGGCGCTGGATTTATCAATCAATCCTGACGATTTATGTGTCTTACTATCCGAATTAAAGGTTTTATTTTGTTTTTCTTGGACGATACTTTCCAATGCGGCAATATTTTGGGCGATTTCATTATTTTTCGCTATTTTTGCCATAATTGTTTGGAAAACAGTAGGAGATATATTCGATTGTTGGATATAGAAATTACCGATTTTGTTTACATCTTCGGTTAGGAATATAGTAGGACCATCCGTAAGTGTATATGCGTCACCAGTGGTTAATAATATACCAGTCGTCGATGTTTTATTTGGTGTACTTGTAGCGCTTCCAGACGCCATACTGACCGTTCGAGTTAATACTGTATTGTTGGTTGTAGATACAGACGAATTACTAGCCACTTCCATACTCTTGGTCTTTTTCATGGAAAAGTTTTCTTTGTATTTTCGTTTTTGAGAATTCGTCATATATTGATATGTAGTACTCCATTTTTCTGGTATTATGCGGGTCAATAAGATGAGATAATAACATTTTAACGAATTCATCGTAATATCACTGATTCCACCACTGAAATAATTATCCATAGTATATGCTTCTTCCACACAGTTCGCAGTGTTTACATAATGAATGAAACGTATAATTTCACGTAAATCAAAATAGCGCAACAATGTCTTATTTTCTTCACAATAATTCGCACATTTCAATAAATCGGAATATTCAGAATGCAGCATATGAGGTAGAACACATAATCCGTCTTTATTGAGAATAGGAATCGATTTTTTACAATCAAAACTATTAATCGTATAAATTTCGCTATCATTGAATCGACTACGGAAATCCATAATCGAATCCACGATCTCGTTTTCTTTTGGTAATGTAGCACATGATAAAACTACATTCGGAATTTTATTCTCACACCAATTACGATTGATGACTTTATGTAAATCATGATTCTCGTAATCCATTGTAATTGTCGGTTCGTCCCAATAAGTAATAATTTGTTCGGGGGTATTAAAGGCTAACATATAATACATAGCTGTCAAATAGGATTGTACGTCACAAATCATTATTTCAACTTTGGAACCTTCACTATTATCTACTTTAAAAATACCACCGGAACGATTATGTTTGACATAATTTACAGCGGCGAAATAATGCAATCTGATATCACTGGCGGTTTCGCAACCGAAAGCGAAAGCCACTTTTTTCTCCATAGAAATCGCGGATTTTGCCAATGCTAGACCAATATGTCTTGCAACACATACGAATATAATACGATATTGATTCGAAAGTCCGATTGGAGATAATGTTTTACCAGTGCCAGTAGGAGCTGTATATAAAATTAATTTGGAGGAAGACTGATTTTTCTTGAAAATAGAGAATAATTCTTTTTGATGAGGAAATAAGGTTAAATCTTCATAGGATAATAAATAATTATTTTTTTCTATAAATTCATAAGCATTTTCAATAATATTACCGATTTTGGTTTGCTTTAATGAATGTGCGATGACGGCGTCTATATATTCAATTACGTATTTATTTATGTTATGGATATTGGTTTTTTTCAGTTGTAATAGTGTATATAAATAGAAAGCGTATTGATTTTGTTGTTTTTTTAAATGTTTTAATAAATTTTTAGATAATTCAATGAGTAAATATTCAAATATATTTTCTTTATTTTGTGTTATATTGTTTTCTAAGTTTTGAATACGTATAGAGTCAGCGCTTTTTAATTTTTTAATAGTGGTTCCAGTAATATTCGGCATTTGAATATCTTTATCTCCATATTGTTTTAGAATCGTCGCGATTTCATCTTTAAAATATTTTTGGTATAAAAAGATTTCGGTTTCGGGTGTGATTTCTATTTTAACAAATGAGAACATAGATAAATGTGAATTCGAGCGAATATTTACGTCATCATAACCTTGGATAATCATTTTTAATATTTTTTTTTCATCATTGGAAATAGGAGATTCAATACTCTCCCATTCATCACGAGTTAATTTGCTTTGGGTTAAATCCATTTTGATTTTTGGTATTGAATACGAATTAATAGATTGTGTTATTATATTTATATCTTTTAGAATTATAATAAATTCAATTTTTCGCAGGCAATAAAAAAAGGTTCTCTGCATCCCGTAAATTATACGTATCATTTATACATTATATTTATTGGAAAATTCTTCGAATAATATGATAGATTTTATATTCATGGTTGTCATTGTACTTCGACACATAGGGCAATGTGGATGTCGTTTATTTCGTTCGGTTTCTAGATGAGTAGTGATACAGGTATTACAGAATGTATGGTTACAATTTGTCGTCATTAAATTTATTTCAGGTGTATCATCATAACAAATAGGACATTGTTTTATTTCGCGTAATTCGCTTTCGGTATAAAGTCGTGTCATGATAGGTTCTATTTTCCATTGATAATTCGAATTATTATAGGCACGTGAATTTGTATAAGTAAATGCGTTTACATAGCCATTATATATTTGATTACGTATGGTAGGTGATTGATGATTGAATTTTAATCTATCAAACCAGTTACTAATTACAAAACTATCATGTATACCATCTCGGTTATTAATATTTCTAATTATTTCTGTTACTTTCATATATGCTATATCCGTTAATGATTGTCCTGGGTGTTCTTCTAATATTTCTTTTATAATTTCGTAATTATTTATCCATTGCGTAGTTTGGTTTTCAATACATAATGGCATAATTTGATCTACAATTCGGCGCTTACTTTGTGTTGTGGTTGTCAATTTAAAATGTTTTACCAATAATTTTAATTTTATGAGTGTAAATCCATTTAATGTATCATGTAATTCTTCTTTGGTTTCACACGAATTTATAAATCTAAATAAAACAGTAACGATTAAAGCATCCTTTTTTTCGTTACAAATAGTTATATTATGCCCGGGTTTTTTACAAAAAGAACATTTTTTCACAGTGTTGCGTACAAGTTTTGCTTGGGTAGGAGGTTCTATAATTATTGTTCCACTTCTTAATTTCATTTTGAAATTTGTATGATATTTATTATATTGTATGAATAAAATAAATAAAATCAATTTTACGAGTCCTAATTGAATAAATATGGATTGGTATAATTATATGCTCCATATGAAGGATAAGGTTGAATAATTGTAGTATTATTTACAACAGATGGTCTTTGGTATTGTAATAAATTTTGATAATACAATGAATTATTCCTTAAAGCCAAATCATTTAGCTGGGCGTATTCGTTCACTAGTCCATTAATACGATAATCTCCGAAACCTCCGAAATATGGATATCCATATCCATATCCACCATAACGTCCACACCCACCGTGATTATGATATCCGCGTCGTCCCATGTGTCTATTATGTAATATAGACATAATATAAAAAATACTAAATTTATCTCGTGTGATTAGATTTAGAATAGATTTGTGAACCTGTAGTCACCCTGTGTAAATTATTATGAAAAAATCGTAAATTTCCTACCAGCGCCTACGATAATATCCATATGGAAATCCACCGTAACCACCGTAATATGGATATCCGTATCCACCATATGTGCCGTAATATGGATATCCGTAACCATCGTATCCACTGTAATTACCGTATCCATTATAAACGCCGTATCCACCGTAAAAAGGGTAATTGTAATTGTAAAATCCGCGCGGTCCCATCAGTATATTATGTAATATAAATATAATATAAAAAATACTAAATTTATCTGGTGTAATTACAAGTGGAATAGAATTGTAAATTTGTATTCGTCTCTCTATAAAATATTATGAAAATACGTAAAAATTATTCAAAGGCGTAAAATATATAAAATTTAAAATAAATATACTTTATGTTCTCTGGATTGTTTCAAACATCCTATAAAAAAATAAATTTTGAAGACGTACAATATGCCATCAAAAATATAAATCAATATATAATCATAAATACATTACCAAATACCGAGCAAGATTGTCTTATTAAACATACATTATCTTACGAACAAGAGGAATCTACGATAAATGAATTATTAGGAAATTATGATTTTAATAATAAAAAATTAATCGTATATGGTAAAAATTCAAGCGATGAAACGGCTGAAAAAAAATATTCACAATTGAGAACCTTGGGGTTTAGTGAAATATATTTATATACAGGTGGTTTGTTTGAATGGATGCTATTACAAGATATTTATGGGAATACCGAATTTCCAACTACGAAAAAAGTATTGGATTTATTGAAATATAAAGGAGCCCGAAAAATATGTATATGATACAAAGCTAAAATATTTGTAAAAAATAAAATAAGGTTCTCATATATAGTTTGTAAATATATATGAAAAAAAATAAAAAAACACCTATCAATTGTAAACCCAAATGTTGCGATACAGAGAAATGTTGTGAAAACATAGAGTGGAGTATAGGTTATCTAATTGGTGAAACAGTAAATTTGTTAGTGAACGCATGTATACATTTTGTGAATAATGCAAATAAAGGGTATGACCGAAGCAAAAAATGATATTATTTACAATTATTATCATAGTAATAAATATTCTTCCATGTTTATTATGTAAATAAAATTATATAATTATTATATATCATAATAAACATGGAAGAATATTTATTATTTTTAGGAATTCTGTTAATTATAATCATATGTTTTATTTTATATTATAACAATAATAAAAAAAACATAATAGACAATGTCGTAACTACTATAAAAAATACATTTTCTCAAAAAATACCTAAGATAATTATTCAAACATGGAAAAATAATGAAATACCCACTAAGTATTTACCATTAATTAATACTATCAAAAATCTTAATCCGGATTATGAATATAAGTTTTTTACAGATCAAGATATCGAAATATTTTTAAAAACCTATTACAATAAGTATTATAGGACGTATTTGAGTTTACCAATAAAAATTCAAAAAATAGATTTTTTCAGGTATATTGCTGTATATCATTATGGTGGTTTTTATATGGATTTAGATATGAATGCTATTAAAAATTTTGACGAATTATTACCATATAGTTGTGTATTCCCAGTCGATGAAATTATAAATAAAAATATGTCAAAATTACCCAGATATAAACCATTTTGTGATAAAAACTATTATTATTTATTAGGTCAATATGCATTTGCTGCTTCGCCAAAACATCCATTTATAAAAAAACTAATAGACAATATACACAATAATATTCATCAATTAATATATAATGCAAATAAAAGTGAAATATATGTATACAAAAGTACAGGGCCTGATTATGTAACAGATATATATATAAATTACAATGACAAAGCAGATATTAAAATTTTGCATAACAATAAACGACAATATTTTGGAGATTACGCAGTACATAATTATTTCGGTTCTTGGAAAAATAATAAATCAATGTAATATTTGATAAAATTGAATTTATACAAAAGTATAAATTCAAATGCAATTATCGTTAATCATGACTCATCCTAAAATCATTTCAGTGGAAGGTAATATTGGTGCAGGTAAAACAACTATCATTGATAATTTGGAAAAATATTATAAAAATGATTCTTCTGTCATATTCATTCGCGAACCAGTAGATATTTGGCAAAGTATTACAGATAGTAAAGGCGAAAGTATTTTGGCAAAATTCTATGCAGACCCATCTAAATACTCATTCTCATTTCAAGTCATGGCATTTGTTACCCGTTTATCTATGTTACGAAATACTATAAAAGAAAATCCGAATTGTGAAGTCATTGTATGTGAACGGTCTTTAGAAGCTGACCGAAATATTTTTGCCAAAATGTTATATCATGACGGATTAATAGATGAAATAAATTATAAAATATATTTGAAGTTTTATACTGAATACCGTGATGAATTTGAATTATATGGAATGGTATATTTAAATACATATGCCAAAGTTTGTTATGATAGAGTAAAAAAACGTAGTAGAGAAGGCGAAGAAAGCGTATCATTAGACTATTTAGAGAAGTGTAAAAAATATCATGAAGATTGGTTATGTGATACCGAAAATTTATTAATCATTGATGCGAACGAAGATGTAAAATACGATTGTGATGATACAGATGATAAAGGAATGAAATGGTTAGATAAAATAAAGCAATATATTAGTGATATTAAAAATGATGATAAAACCACCGATTCACAAGATGATGATAACGTGGAGGAATATATACAAGAATATACTAATAGAAATAGTATATGGTATAATTTAATTAGTAAATTTGTAGAAAAAATATAATAAAAATAATGTCATATTTTATATATTATGGGGGAGTTACCAATACAGTTTTTTTTAGCATTTGATTCTAATTCCATTATAGATGAAATGAATTTGGATGTAAAGCCAGAAGATAAGCATAAAATTACATTGTATAGTTATAATGAGAAATTGAATACAGATGCATATAAAATAATATATGAAAATGAAGTTGACAAATTTGAACCAAATTTACAAAAGGCACTACATAAAGAAGGAACCATGTTATATCATATGTTTTTTAGTAAAGAATATAAAAAATATCAATATATTGGGTTTGGAAAACATTATACCAAAATTACGAGTAAACTACTTTCGATTATTCAATATATAGTACAACATGATTATGATTTTAAAACAATATATGTAAATGGGTTTTATCCCAAATTTAAAGATGATGTTGTTACTGGGCCACATAAAATTATGAATAATGATTATTCCGTACATGGAAATCGCATCAAAATTGATTCGGGGTTAAAAATGTACAATCGATTATTTAATACAACATATACAATAGAAGATGTCTTAGAAAATAAATTGATAAAAACAATGACATTTATGATTTCCAAAGGAAAATTTGAAAAATTAATGTATTTTTTATCAAATTATTTTTTTGTAAAAGTGAAAGTAAATATTTTTGAAGATACAGAGATATACAATTCATATTATTTTATGGAAGCATTAATCGGCATGTTTTTATCATTAGAAGTGAAAGAAGGCGCGAGGTATATATCGTTAGATGAATTAGAAAATTTATAAAGAACCGGGGATGGGAATTATATAATATATTTTGTTGTAAATATATTATAATTTAACAGTTATGTATCATGTGATTAGGCATTGTTTAATTAAATTTGACAATAATTTTCACATCTTCCTTTTTAATACATTTACAAGCAGAAATGGATAATTCTTCTCTTTTTTTGCGGGTTTTTGAATTGTCGTTCTCAACTGTTGCCAAATTTTCGGGTGATTGTTTTTTCTTGGAATTACTATTGCGATGGTTCATATCGTTCTCAATGGTTTGATAATTTGTTTCAATAAAATCGATAATATTATTTTCAATCGCCCATTTGAAAAAATTTAATTGACCTATCGTAGTTTCCATTAGTTTTTCATTATCATAGGGAATACTAATTCGTTCCCATCTACAAAAAGGATCAAAACGGCGTTTACTATACGCTTTTAATTTTAATTTATAATCATTATAGACTTTAAATCTCATGGTTTCATCGGAGCCTTTATAGACGGGCAATTCGTATATAGTATAATATTTCTTGGCATAATTTGTTACAAACCAATCTACAATACGAAGCGATATTTTAGATTCACCATTAATAATTCGCATCATTTTATTGAGGTTCTCGTGATTGTTATAAAAATCGGTTAAATTTTTCATTAATAAATCATTTTGGGTATTTAAATTAGAAGCGCAATATAATGTCATAATTCTTTGTATGAGAACATACGAATTATTTTTTATACTCTTTTGTTATAAATAACAAAATTGAATTACTCAAATATTTATTATATCGACGATATATATAAACAACCGCTTACAATACCAAACCTTTTGATTTAGTAACGTAAATATGGATATTGAAACCGTGTTCTCAAATTTACTTATTGATAGTACCAATAGTATTCGTTCAACCACTTTTACGCGATTTTTACATTTAGTTTTATGTAAATGCGAAGAAGAATCATTAAAAGAAGAAATTGTCAAATTTTGTGAAAAATACGGCGTAATAAATAGCGACGAACTATTTACGTTGTTATCCGATATAAAACAAAATGATAAACACCATAAACGTTTTGCAGTGAATGATGCTAATATTCTCGGAAATTTATTATTCTTTATGATCTATTATATGAAACAAAATGGTTCTTTATTTAATTATATGAAAAAAAATTTGTTATTGATGAAATTAGCATGTAATCTATCGGGCCATTTTGATAACGGACAAGAAGTTGATATTCAAGTAGAAAATATTATGAATAGGTTTGATAGAGTAGGAGCTTTAATGGAAATGAATAAATATATTGAAACAGTTACCAAAAATATGAATGATGAAACAATATATAAAATGGAAGCAGAAATCAAGGATTATGGTGAATATGATTATTTGAATTATAAAATGATTATGTAATTTTGTATATGAAAAATAAGTAACTTTTATGGGTTACTTATTTTTTACTGGGGGTGATATCTATTTGGATTTGTTTTTTCTACTTTTTCTTTGTTTTTTTGATTTTCTTTGTTTCTTTGATTTATTTTGTTTTTTTCCGCCTTTATTAGAACCACCCAAAATTTTAATTTCGTTCGTACCGCTAAGGTTATAAATAGATTGTATATCATCGTAAAAAATATGGAAATCACCCATATCTTCGGTTTGATTTTCACTATAGTATCTCATTGCATGTCTCAGGGTTAATCTGTTTTCATCAAGATTGATTAGTTGTCCGATGTAACCTTTGTCGGTTGGAGGAAGATGTGAATAATTGTTGCCATCATATTTACAATATACACGCAAGGGTTTGCCTATATACGAATATAAAGTTCTTTTAATATACGCCGAATTACTCATATTTTATATATTATACAAATATTTTTTTGAAATATATGTTTCTAAATTAAATAGCCAAATAAAAAATCTCATTTTTTTACAAACTATTACAAATGTAAATACTACAATGAATTTCAGCATCACACTGCAAAATAGACGTATTTAGAAATGTATTACCAAAATATATATGATCGTAAAAATTAAAGAGTTTGATTTGAAAGGTGAATTCGCCAATTTTTTTGCGGATTTTCATACAGCTAAGGTTGAAACAAACCACGTTTATCTGAATATTTACACCAACGCAGAGGGTACTACATTTGCAGTTGATGGCGAAGGTCTTCCAATAACTGATCGGTTAATAAACTATGTTATTTATACATTACCGGTTTCCAATGAAGCACAATCTATCTATAAAGCCGGATATATGACGATTCATTTTCATGATAGTACAGATTTTAAAGTATTTGATGATAATGCAATTAATTATTGGTATGCCGTTTCCGGAATAACTCCTATTGTGATAACTCCATTCACATAAATTTGTTGATATTTTTATATAATGATAACTAAAAAATTATATAAAAACAATGCACGGATATAGAATATTAAAATGGATTTGGAAGAATTACAAAAACGTAATTTGGAATTAGAAAATGAAGTTCGCGAACTGAAAGAAAAATTAAAAAAATATACCGCGCCTGAAAGAAGTAAAAAGTTTTACGAAAATCATAAAGAACAAATTAAACAGCGAAATAAAGAATATGCGGAAAAGGTGAATTATTATGCGAAAATATCGCCGGAGAAAAAGAAACAATATGCGAGAACTGCGTATTTAAACCATAAAGAGAAAGTGAGAAAAGCCAAAGAACTGGATGTGGGGGCGACAGCATTTTAATTCTTCAAGGGTATTATACACCGATTTTTATATATTGAAAATTATATAAAAATAACTTATTGTATTATCTTAATGAATACCGAAGAACTTATTAAGGAAAATCAATTATTAAAAGAAGAAAATGAAAAATTAAAAAAAAAATTAGAAAATTATAATAATTCGCGAAAATCTTATTATGAAAAAAATAAAGAGGTTGTAAATGAAAAAGCAAAAGAAAGATTAAAAAAATTAGCGGAAGAGAACCCTGAAAAGCTAAAAGAGATAAATAGAAGGGCATATTTGAAAAGAAAAGAAAAACTTGAAAAAGAAAAATTAGAAAATATTTAGGAATATTTTGAAAAAGATATTAAATCATATTTTGAAAAAGAACTTAAATAATATTTTCTTTTGTATATATATAAAACAAATGGCTCGTTGTTTGGCGATAGATAGAAATGCAGAAGGTTGTACGCGCGATAAAAGTTGTGAATCCAGATTTTGTAATTTTCATCAATATATGAATGATTATTCGGATGAGATGATCGCAAATCAGACAATTTGTAGTGGATGTAAAAAGGCACATTATTTAGAAGATGGTAGGAAAATATGTAATGGTTGTAGGGAACGAAGTAAAATGAATGCTGTTAAAAATAGACAAAAAGCTATTTTATGTGGAAAAACAGGTTGTAACTTCAAAAAGTCGCAGGAAAATAAGTATTGCAAAAAACATCAATTGTGTATTTTTGAAGACGAAACTAATGCGTTGAATAAAAAACTTTGTTATAATGTTATTCGAGGTTGCCGAAGCCAATTGGAATTGGATTATAAATTTAGCAAATGTCCGGATTGTTTGGAAATAGAAAGAGTAAAAGATCGTGAAAAACGCAATAAAGCAAAACAACAATATGAGGAGGATGCATTGGAGAATAGCATTAGAGAAAGTAAATTGTGTAGTGCGTGTTGTATAGAACGACCAATGGATATGTTTATTGGCGTTGCTACGTCCGAAACAAAAACATGTAAAATATGTAGAGATGATAATAAAGTACAAGATTTAAAACGGGATAAAGAACACCGGAATGAATTGGCGAGGACCAATATTAATGAAAAATTTAGGCTTTATCAAAAAGCATGTTTAGAAAGATGCTTAGAATTTAAATTAACGTTTGATGAATTTATTTCTATAGTAAATAATGACTGCGAATATTGCGGTTATGTAAATTCTGATTTTGTAAATGGGATTGATCGGAAAAATTCTTCAATTGGTTATATATTAGATAATTGCGTAACATGTTGTAAGATGTGTAATTATATGAAGGGGTCATTAAGTATTGATGTTTTTATCAAACGAATAGAACATATATTGACATACCAAAATAGAATAAATGGTATTTTTTATCCAGGATGTTTCCCGAATCATAAAGGTTCGCCATATTATAGGTATAAATCTCGCGCGTTAGAAAAAAAATTAGATTTTTCAATTACAAAAGAAGATTACGATAATATTATTCAAAACGATTGTTTTTTATGTGGCAAACAAAGTGATGAAAACAATACAAATGGCATAGATAGAATGGATAATAATAAAGGATATGTCTTGGATAATATAAATGCGTGTTGTGGTGAATGTAATTTTATGAAACGAGATTACGACTATAATGATTTTATAAATAAATTGTTAGCAATATATGAAAAAAATAAAAATAGAACAAATAGAGAAGAAAATAAAGATTTTGAATTAGAAAATAATATTATTCCAAGAAATAGATTAAAAAAATCAATAGAAGAAATCAGGGAAGCAAATGAATTATTTAAACAAGAACAAAATAAAATAATTAATGAGAAATATTGTCACGAAGAATACATACAAATGCGTGTAAAAGAAATTGCGAAATACCGTTCATCAAATTCGATATAATTGATATGTATGTATAAATTATACAAATCAATTTAATATTTTTATGACAGCATATATGCAGTCAACTTAATTACTATAGGCAATTCCAGCCATTCCCGACATCACTCTTAAAACATTGTAATTGACGGCGTAGACTCTGACTTTAGCAGTGGCAGTTCCGGCAACAGCACCCGATGATAAAACAAGTTGTAAAACAGCGTTATCAATTCTGGAGAAGTTGCATGAGCCAGATGGTTGGTGTTCTTCTGGGCGAAGAGCGAACGAGTAAACGTTGATACCAGTATCTGGGGCACGGGTGTGGTGTTGGAATGGTTGGACGACATCGAAGTATGATCCTTCACGTTCAGAGAAACGATCTTGGCCGTTAAGTTGTAATTTGGCAGTTACAACTGGGTTTTCGCCCCAACAATGCATGTCTAATGCGGTTTCTGCTAATACGAATGTACCAGCATCAGATAGGGATGAACCGGTTTGTGTACTGTTAGAGAATGGAGTTGTGTTCCAGTCAACGTTGGCGTTTAAGCCTGATGCATCAATAGCACCGGCCATTTGGAATAGACCAGATGAGTTGATGAAAGCATCAGTGCCTGAGGTTTCAGCTGGGCCGCCGAATGCATGGACTGCATTTGGTAAAGCATCAATGGCATCAGTGTAGTTGAATGGTTGGGCGCCTAATGTTCTGAATAAGATTGATCCACCTTCAAGGGAAGAGCAGTAATCAACGTTGGCATCAGGTTGGACGACCCAGACTAATTCTTTACATGGATGGTTGAAGTTTAATTTGATTTTGTTGGAGGATGAACCAACAGATTCATCACCAGTGAATTGTAGTTGTTCGATCAAGTATTCATGAGGGTTTTGTGCCATCTTTCTGCGTTCATCAGTATCAAGGAAGATATAGTCAACGTATAAGGAGGCAGCAACAAGGGATTGTTGGTATGCAGATGAGACTGATACAGTTGAACCAGATGTACTGGTTAATGTACTAACAGCCCATAAACATTCACCGATTGGGCGAATATCTAAGTTGATTTTAACTTCGTGGTATTGAAGGGCAATCAATGGAAGGGCAAGACCTGGGTTGCGGCAGAACCAGAATAACAAAGGAATGTATAAAGTGGTTTCTGGAAGAGCGTTTCTTGGAGCGCAAACTTGGGATGGTCCACCTGATGAGGCACATGGGCCAGCAACTGAGGCGAATGCTGGGTCAGTGATGTATGTTAATTGGGTGGTGTTACCAATCATCTTGAAGTATCCACGTTGTTGTTCGGATGATAGAGTAACTTGGTTCCAGATATGCATCCAGTCACCGTATTGACGATCGATGCGTTGGCCACCAATTTCAACTTCAACTTGGGCGATTAATTGTTCACCAATGTAATCTAACCAACGAGCATAAACACCATCAGTTCCTGAGGTTTTCATGGATTGGTTGATTTCTGGT
>Ga0078894_10000656_pt1 | contig 24651 bp, 27 predicted proteins | sample LauGreSu1BDMLBSD_2_FD_67506 | JGI IMG/M metagenome (GOLD analysis project Ga0078894, IMG submission 67506) | Freshwater lake microbial communities from Lake Michigan, USA - Su13.BD.MLB.SD (version 4) (version 4) | ecosystem: Environmental > Aquatic > Freshwater > Lake | place: Lake Michigan... | reverse complement strand
ACATTACTCATTTTAAAATTATTGTGAAGTGCGATATTATAATTATGTTCTTCGGCTATGTTTGAAAATGTTTTACTAATAACAACATCAACAGCTGTTTCATCATGTATTTTAGTTATAATAAGAATAAAAAGTTCGCAAATATCAATTTGTTCATATTGTCTAAAATTTCCTTTGAAGATTTCATAAAATTTATTAATAAATCTATGAGGAGTAATATTATTTTTATTTATATCAATGGCATTAAACAAATCTTTTAATTCGAATGTTAAAGTATTTTCGGGGGTAGAAGAAGTTAAAATAATTTTTTTGAATTTATCAATTCGATATAAAATTTGGACTAAGCTATTTATAGCACATGTCGAACCTAGGTTTGTTAAACCTTCCATTATAGAAATTTAACTATAATAACTTTTAAATTAATTTTTCCATTTATGACCGCAAATAATACAATTATAAAATTGTGTAATGGCTTCATCACCGCTTCTTGTTTGCAGTTCATAATATGAAATCTTATTATTTTTACATTTACCACATTTGATTGTATTTGTCATAGAAAATTGTTTAATTTCATAAGCTGCTTTAAATTTGAGTTTCTGTTTCTCGATAATATCTCTCCATTTATCAGGGAAAATATCTTCACAAGCCATATAAGGGAGTTTATTTGGTAAAATTTGGCGTGATTTGATTTTATCTAATAATTCTAAATTGCCAATATAAGATTTAGCATCTAAATTAGAATAAATAGAACGTGCGATATTTAAATAACTGTCTATAAACAAATCACAAGACCATGACAAAGGAATTTTAAGAGAATTGGCATAATCAATAGTGGCATTAAAAATTCCTATTTCTAAATCAGCGGCTTCAATTTCAGTCAATTTGATATCATTCATAAGCATCTCACGATATTTATTTCTTATTTCATGTTTGTTCGAAGCATTTGAAGTATTCGAAGCCGTCGTCATATTCTTTGATAAACGATTATTTAAATTAATAAATCATTTTTTATATAAATTCAAAAAATAAAAAATGATTATTTTTATTTAAAGATTTAATTAAGAAATAAATATAAAACAAATGAGTTCGCCAATTTTGCCAAAGAATGTCGATGTATCTAAATTTAGATATTCTGATATTAGAACTTTGGCATCAGGTTCTAAAAGTATTTATGTTAATTATGGTCCTCAAAAACTAAGAATTCAAACTCCAGTCATGTATATGCCTTATGGCATTGGTGAAGGATATGAAGATAAGACAATTAAAAATCCTGAAGTCAAGAAGAATGTTGATAAGAAGTATGATTTGACGATTTCATTCAAAGGTTTTGACGAGAATGCGAAAATCAAGTCATTTCTCGACAAGATGAAAGAAATCGAAGCTGAAATTATTGACAAAGCTTTCGAGAACCGCGAACCGTGGTTCAGAGATGATTATGACGGCAATAAAGCATTCGTTTCACGTATGTTTTCGCCGATGATTAAAATTGACAAGGACCCAAAGACTGGCAAAGTTGTTGGAAAATATCCGCCGACTTTGAGAGTTAAAATTCCATATGATGGAGTTAATGACAAATTCAACTTCGACACGTTTGACATGGAAAATAACGAGACTGTTTTCACAGATATTATTAACAAACTAAAAGGCGGCCGAACTCAGTTAATCATTGAATTGACTGGAATTTGGATTGCTGGCGGAAAGTTTGGATGCACATGGAAAGTTGTTTCGGCTAAATTCCAATTATCTCAAAACAATAAGCCAAAATTCATCGAAGATAGTGACACAGAGAAAGCTGATAATGATGAAGAAGAAGAGGAGGAAGACGTTGATGTAACAGCTACTGAATTGGCTGATACAAAAATCAATGATGAAGAAGAGACAAATGAAGAAGCTAATGAAGAGCAAGCAGAAGAACAAGTCGAAGAACAACAACAGACAAAATCTTCTAGGGGAAGAAAATCAGGTCCAAAAAAATAAATTAGAAAAAGAATAAAACAAAAGCAATAAAACTGGCCATAATTATTTTGGCTAATATTGATGGTTCATTTTTGTCATTTAATAATTGTAAAGAATTATTAAATAGAAGTCCTAAGAGTTTGAATGCTGTATTGCTAGATAATAGTAGATATAAAACAAATCCATAAATAGCAGTTTTTAATTTCATTTTATATTCAAAATCGGGTAGTTTTTTTTTATTCGTCATTATTCATAAGTAAATATAATATTTCGGCTGAGTTGAAAACTACGTTATTAATGGGAATAGTAATAACCGTAGGTTGAATGGGCATTTCGATATCAGACATCCATTCAGGGATATTATTATAGAAATCATCATTATACAATGCTATAGATTTTATAAAATTGCAACATAAAATAAAATTATCATTGCCAGTTTCGAATAGTTTTATTATTTCTCTTGCAAAATCATAGAAAATATTATTATCAGTTATATTATTAAAATAATTTTCACTTTCAGAATTGCTTCTTGCTGCTAATTTGAATGTCTTAATAATTCCTTTGATTTGTCTCGATGTTAGTTTCAATAACCAACTCGGATCATTATAAAAACCTATTTTTTCTATAATTTGCGAAACATCGGTGAAAGCCTGTTGAACTGAATTCCATTCATATTTATTTTTAGGTTTTTTATTTTCTAATTTAAATTTTTTAATAAAATAATTTAAGTGGTTAATCAAAATAGGGCCAAATTCTTTTTTTGTGTATGGGTTCCACGAACCATTCGTTTCAATGAAATATTTCAATTCAGTTGCAATAAAGAAATAATTGTTTTCTCCATCTTGATAAATAAATAACTGTTCTTTGTTTTTGATGTCGTCAATATTGTCTAAGGTGAATGGGTCTTCTGTATTGTTTAATATGATATCAGGACGATATTTATATTTCTTAATGATGTTATTCATGAAAAATCGATAAATAATTTTAATTTCTTTGTTATGATTTTTTTCTAAATTGTAAATGTATAAATTATGATTATAACAATTTTTATAATAATTATTATCAGTAAATAACAATTTTATACATCCCTTAAATATGAATTCTTTAGTATAGATATCATCATTATTATAGATATATTTGAATAATTTGTAGATTTGCTGAGTATTTATATCAATTCTTCCGATAGCTTTATTAATAATTTCATATAAATAATTTTCATTATTTGTATGAATTCTGCAATAATTCGAGGTATCAGAACAAGAAGAACAACAACGGAAGGAGTTAGGAGTTCTATAAATACATAAATTCATTTATATTATATTACAAATAATATTTTATATCATTAAATGTTTTCGGGGACTAAAATACCAGCATTAATATAACTGAAATAATCATAATATTTATTTTCTAGTTCAATAAATTTCTTTCCTTTCTTCATTACAACACGGCCTTTATTAACTTTTTTGACTTGCATATTTTTATGTTTCATAATTTTATAATCATCGCTAATATTATTAGTATAAGCCAAATCATTATAATTAACACCTAAAGCCCATGAATAACATTTGAAATCATTAGCTAAAGGTTTATTTTGTTTTGAATGTATAACACAATCGAAAGAAGCACTCTTTAACATATTCAAGAATTTATTTATAATTGTTTTCTTTTTTTCAGCGGTCATTAATATATGTTCGTCTGTTGATAAACCTTTGTCATTTCTTTCGATTGTGTAATCGCTCTGAATTTGTTTAGGTGTCAATTTCATAATATAACTAAAAACTTGTACGTTTCTGTCTGATTTTGGCAATGCTTCATGAGAACATGAACGTATAGCACGGCCAATAACTTGTTCTATTCTCACGTTATTCCAGAAAGGTTCGACTAATAAAACTCTTCTAACATTTTTAAGAGAAATACCTTCAGCACCACTTTGAGTGATACAAAAAATTTTAGCTAAATTTCCATATAATTGATTTGGATTTGGAGGTAATGCTTTTTTCATTTCATTTGTAATATTTCGGAAGTCATTATTAAAAAGGTTCATTAATAATTTAGTTTTTTCTTTATCGCTATCAAAAATGATATATCTCTTATTGTCATATTTAGTATCAAATATATCACTGTCAGCGAATAAATAATTGTTATCAACTTTTTTCAATTGAATTTGTTTATAACCTTGACGATTAAGAACCTCGGACAATATTCCCAATCCTTCCAAAGTTCTAAAAGAAGAATAAATAAGAACTGAACCAGGTGATTCTTCAACGTCTGTCAATATTTGTGCAAATTTGGGACTATAATTTTTTTTCAAATTATCTAAATCTAATGCATTACTTTTTATTAATTTATCCATCATAATTTTCATCTGATTTCCATATTCATCTGCTACATTAACATTAACATTAACAACTTCTTCTTCGTCTTCATCATCGTCTTTTTTAGGTTTCTTGCCTTCTAGTTCTTTAATTTTGGTGTTTAGTTCTTTAACGTTTTCAGCGTCTTCTTTAGATTTTGCATTTAGAACTTTAACTTTTTCGGCCATAACTTTAAGTTCTTTGGCTGGTTTCTTGTCTTCTTTAGCTTTTTTAACGATTTCTTTCAATTGTTTTAAATCTTCTTTTGATTTCTTTGAAATTTCTTTTAATTTCTTTAATTCTTCTTTCATTTTCTTAATAGCATCTTTGGGAGCACCGCCATAAATTTCTTCATCGTCTGTTGCATATTCATCGTCATTATTGTCTCTTATAAATTTCTTAATGTCTTTAGGATAAACTCTTTTAATATCTTCAGGAAAACTAAAATTACAAACAGCTCGAGTAAATGCACGATAAACAGACGTATTTTCACTAAAAAGACCTTGTCCTTTTTTCTTATTCAAATCTTGTTTAATTTCGTAATTTCGTTGTTCTGCGTAGGCTTTGAATTGAGTATCAGTCATTTTAAGTTCTCTTTTGATGGTCGGTAAAACACTCGGAAACAGCTCACTTCCACTAATACTATAATAACTAACAGTTCCTAGAATTCGTCGCATAAATAAATCTTCATTCATAACTTTAGGATTATCTTCATCGGCCATATCAAGAAAATATTTATTAAATTCATCTCTAGAATTTGGTAAAGCACTAAAATTAATAGAATTGAATTTAACATTAATCTTAATACCTTTAATAGAATTCAATGAACTAATTATATTATCAATCATTTTATTTAGAGTAAATCCCCAATCTTGTTGAATAATTTCGTTTTTGTCATTACGTTTGAAATTATGAGGTAACAATGATATAAATATCTTTCTTGCTTCATTGTTAATTGTGAATTCGTCAATAACATTATTATATTTATTATTTTGAATAAATTCTTCTGTTGTTATGGTTTTTGATGTTTTGGCATATGACAATTCATAAACGACCATATAACCTCGAATTAGATTAATTAAAGTAGCTATTTCATAAGGGTTATTAATCATAGGTGTTCCTGATAATAAAATTAATTTAGCATCTTTAGCCTCCATCAAATAGCCATAAATAATTCGTGCTAATTTACTTCCATTAACAATTCTACTAATAAAATTATGAACTTCATCAATAATAATAAAAGCATTATCAAAAGGTGAAGGACCTAAATTTTTAATTAAATTAGGCGACAAACCATTGTAACTGATGAAAGTATATCTATTTTTGATAATATGAGATGTCATAGCCGTTATATTTAATTTGTCGTCCGCGTCAGCTGTTCGTTTCAAAATAACTGAATTAGGAATATCATTATTATAAATAGGTATCCAAACAACACCATCTTTTTTAATAATAGAACTATCAATAAAATATTTAGTTTTAAGAATTTCCAGAGCTGTTTTATCGGTCTTAGTTATTTTAATTTGTGTCCAATCCTTTTTTAAATTCAAACCAATAGAACTAATTTTTAAAATTTCATTTTCATAATTAACAGCCAATGAAGCAGGACTTAAAACAAATATCTTTTTTTTATTAATATAACCTTCTGCGGCTGCAATAGAAGCTCCAGACTTACCAGAGCCTAATTCATGATATAATAACGCACCTCTATACGGGCTATTGAATTGAATATAATCTCTTATAAATCTTTGTTGAGGAAATAAAGAAATCTTAGCATCTTCGACTAAATCACAAACATCTTCTTCACATTTACATTTGGCTTTATCAATCTTAGTTGAATACAATTCAGGATTAAAATTTTTATAAACTTTTTCATTATAACCTATTCTATTTGGTAAAACCCATTCTTTAGGCGTTATTTCGTTTGTCATATAATTCTATTTAAATATAAATATATAAATATCAATTGATGGCTTGTTTTTTAGAAATTATCGTTGATAATCGTGAAACCTCATTATTTAATAATATGATAGATAGAGATTTAGACCAATATCAAATTAAAATTTCAAAAAAACAATTAGAAATAGGTGATATTCATATTATTTTTAATGATAATATTTATATTTACGAACGTAAAACAATGAATGATTTAATCAGTTCAATTAAAGACGGTAGATATAAAGAACAGAAATTAAGATTATTGGCGTCAAATAGTGATAGTATCAATTATATAATCGAAGGCACTGATATCATAGCATCAAATAATAGTCATAGTCAGGAATTATTAACAAGTGTTTATTATAATTCTATTTATAGAGATAATATAAAACTATTTTTCACTAAAAATATTAATGATACCGTAACATTCTTATTATTGTTATGCACCAAGATTATTAAGAAACCCCAGAATTTTGACAAAACAACCAAACAACAATTATCAACAGAATATATCGATAATTGCAAAATAAAAATAAAAAAAATAGATAATATCGACAAAGAAACATGTTATTTATTACAATTATCTCAAATCCCTGGAATATCTAAACAAATCGCCAAGAATATTAAAGATGTTTATCCATCCATGAATGTCTTATTCAAAACATTGAATGAACATGAAAACCCCGCAAAATTATTAATGCAAATACCTAACATCGGACAACAAAAAGCCAATAAAATTATTGAATATTTATTATAAGAATTGACGACCACCCCATTTTAATTTGTAATATTTGAGACTATATTTATTTAATTCTGGTTTATTGTAACATAAATAAGTAATTAAGGCTACTGTAATTAATATTCCTCCTACTATCATTTTTAAATTTAAAATTAACTTAAGCTTTATATATCGGATTTTCTTAAAAAGAAAGTGGATGCTGTGGGATTCGAACCCACGATGCACATAGTGCAATATCATCTTAAGTGATACGCCTTAAACCACTCGGCCAAGCATCCGATATATAATATAAAAATAAATCAAAAAAAACACACAACCATTAGTTTTAAATAAAAACTTAAAACTTAACTCACCACATATTTATTTATAAATAAATTATCCTTATATAGATTTCTTACGATTGATATAACAACATTCATGACCGTGTTTATTTATTTTTAAGATATTACCTGGAGGACATTTATTGCGAATGGGTCTTCGCAAAATAGGACAAGTATTTTTAGGAAGTTTATTAGCAATTTTTCGGGATGATTTGAATATTATGTTGGCATCTGAACTCAAATTGACACTAGTTGAATTAGAAGGTGTATTAGATAATGATTTATATAAATAATAATCAATAGCTGTTTTTTTGAGTATTTCTTCAATTTTTTTAATTATCTTTTCTTTCTTTGGCATAATCATTTCATATATTTTTTCGTCACATGTCATAAAATCTTTAGGAATATCTGTAATTAGTTCATTTATATCATATGCTTTACCCTCAAAATCATCTATCGTTTTTTCATTAGAAAAATATATCATTACTTTCTTATTTATTAATTTATTTTCAAATAGTATTTTCAAATATAATCCATTATCTTGTTTTGTATATTCTGGTTCTATCCAATTATTATCTCTCAAATATTCAATAATAACCATTATTTGGTTAGTTATATTATAAATTAATATTTGTTTTGTTTTAATATCTGATAATATTTTTTTAAAACTATTAGTATCATAATTAGGAATAGCTATATAATTATGAACAACTACGGAACGTTTTAAATAACTATGATTTATAGGAATATCATCATGAGATTTATAACGAATGCAACGGCCTTCTATTTGATTTTTTGCTGATATATTCCAAACTGGGTCAATTTGGTGTAAATGTTGTATATGTTTAAAAGAAATACCTTCTTTGATTGAAGGAGAACCTAAAATAACACGTATATATTTACCATCCATATTTTTTGTAGAATTTAAAATTTCTTTTATTCTAATTTTATCTGTATCTTTTAATGAACCGTCCCATAATACATAAGTTTTATATTTCTTAATCTTACCGTCTACGGCGTCTAAGTAATTAATCCAGCCATGTTTATCTAAATATAATTTTATTATTTTTAAACATCTCGAAATAAAATTAGAATATATTAAATGTTTCCCTTGATATTCTTCTAATAACTTAAATAATAATTTCAATTTCGGCGCATATTTATCTAAATCATTTATTACTTTCTTAGCCTTCTTTTCGTCATATAAAGAAATTGCAATTTGTCGTTGTTTTATTAAAAAACTTTCACTATCTTCATTTTCCCCATTATCATGATATGTTAAGGTTTCTTTAATTTGTTCTATCGATAATGGCACCTTCTCTTCTTTATAAACAACAGTAGGGAAATATTGTTTGTCGGTTGTGCTATAATAGGTAACTTTGCCTTTTAAGAATGGTATTAATTCTGATATAGACCTAACTTTGTCATCGATATCAGAAGTATTCAATAATTTTACTAATTCTATAAACTGTTTATAGTTATCAAAAACGGGTGTAGCACTCAAAAAAAACATCTTACAAGAAGCATCCGCATATTTTGATATAAATCTCATTATTAATCCTCGGATATTTTTGACTATTTTTAATTTATTTGATTTATATAAATATTCAACATCATCGGATGAAATAAAATTAGTTATTAAATTGTGAAATTCGTCTATTATCAATATTCGGTCTTTAGTAAAGTCTTTTAGGGTTTTTCGGATATTATCTGATTTCTTAAATAAATTAATGATATATTCATATGATAAAATTTGATATCTTTTTTTATAATATTTTTCTTTTTCTTTTACTGACAATTTATTTAATTTCGGTATTGTATCCATATAAGTCATTAATTCGTCGATATAATTCGTTTTTAAACGCGCAGGTAAAATGACATTAACTTTATATTTCGGGTTTTTTTTCATTAAAGCTTCGGCAATTAAAATAGAAGAACGTGTTTTTCCTGTTCCAATTCCATGAAATAATAATAATCTGTCAATTTCATTTTCTATTACATATTTTTGTAAAAATAATTGTTGTTTTAGTCCATCTTGTTTTATTGTTTTTTTATATGAACTGTAAATTGAAACCCTATTCATAAATTTTTCTATTTATTACATATATATAAAAATTTTAAAAAATTCATATAAAATAATATAAGATCTTATTAAAATAGTAATGGCTGTTGTTATTGGAGTTAAACAGCAGATTAAAACATATCAAATTATGCAAGAAAATAATAATTATGTTAATATTAACAATAAACTATCTTCTAATTTAATTTATTTAAATAATGATATTGACACCTTCAGCAACGCATCTATTATTTTTAGAAATAATTATGAATTCGGATATATAAATGACAAAATAAGCATTTATAATAATAAGAGTAATCTTTTTACCGCTGACAGTAATAATATAGAATTATATAAAAATACGTTGTTCTATTCTAATATAAATGTCAATAATTATTTCTATACGTGTAATAATACCAATAATTTTAATAATAACATCAAACTTAATCTGAATAATAATATTAATAATTCTTTTGAAATAAATTATAATAATATTCAACCTGTTCTTCAGGTATTTAAGGATAGTGCATATTTCAAAACTTCTAATATCTTTACGTCTAATATTTATGTGGATCCGGATTCAACAATTTATACGAATTTTATCGACAGTCCTAATTTGAAACCTGTTATAATTAAAAACATGGCATTCGCTGAAAGTCTAAGGTTATTATCTGCTAATATTATTCAAAATATATCAATTGATAATAATATTATCTTTGCTAATTTAACTGATTATAAACCTGGAACACCAAATATTTCAACATATGCACCTTCCAATTCATTATTATGGACACAATATATGAAAAATAATAATATTAATCAAATTGACCCTTTTTTTATAAGACCTAATATTAGTATTATTAAATACGTCGACCAAGACCAAAGCGCAGTTATAGGCGGCTCTAATATCGTTGAATTCAAAACAAGCAAATTAGCAACATCAAGTATTTCGACATTAGTTCATTCTGTAAATAATTTAGGTTATATATCAATTGGTTCTAATCATAATCCTGATATTCCTCTTAAAATAGCAGTTACACCATTTTCTTCTAATATTATGGAATATACGAATTTGAGTGATAGTAATAATAAATGCTGTTCTATAAATTCGAATGGTTTCTTAAGTATAGGTTCTATAAGGCCTATAAATCCCAATCAATTATCGATAACTAAAAATTCAAATTTAGATAATAACAACACTGACCTAATATCGCTTAATATTAATACAACACAATATAACAGCAACGTAGGAACAATAACAATTCCTTTTGTCAATAATGAAATTTATAATAATTTTGTTTTTGAAACTACTGTTTCGGCTTCAACATTGAATATATTTATAACTAATAATTTTATCAAAAATAACATTCTTATAAATAATCTAAATACGACGTTATATGAAGATAGTCAATATTCGTCTTTATCTTTTCCAGGCGATAGCATAACTATTGTAATAAAATTTCCTAAAAATATTTTTAATATAAATAAAAAAGACCCTGATAATATCTTCGTTATTTATCCAATCAATATGATTACAGAGCCTAATTATCTAAATCTATCTGATTTTAATAAAATAACTTTGACTAAAACAATATTAGGTCAAACTTTGAATTTATATTTATATATATACAAACAAACATATAATTATAGTTATACTGGTAAATATTACCCCAAATACACCAATTTCATTTCATGTAGCAGTAATATCAATCGAACATCATTTTCATTATCATCAACTGGTAATATTGGTATTGGAACTAATTATATCGATACCTATAATTTATTCACAGCAAATGCATTGATTAGTGATATTAGTTGTAAGTCAATTGACAATTTTCCATTAAAAGCTATTTCATTTTGCAATTGTAGTATAAATAATATAGATAATATTAATAATGCATCGCTCATATCAACTTCTAATTTAATATGTTCTTCAAATATTTCTTCTAATATTCTCAATAATAATTGTATTATAAATAGTAATCTGTCTGTTTTAGGGTCCAATAATGGAATTATGAAAGTTAATGCAACTACTATTTTTAATGGTGAAAATCAATTCAGTAATTATTTTATTAGTATTTATGGAAGTAATGCTATAGCAATTAATAATAATATTGTTAATAAAAATCCCAACATTCTTATAAATAGCACATGTTCAAATTCATATCCGTTTTTTAGTCTTAAAAATACGAGCAATACTTATAATATATCTATAAACAGTAATAATAATTTTCAAATAACTAATAATAGTGATGTTTCGATAATTCAAAATAATTATTTAGATAATAATATAAATATTTTAGATACTAGTTTTTGTATTTTCAAAGATGTAAATTCGAATGTTAAAATTTTTATGGGCACAAACACCGCTCGTATAGACACTTATTATTCATATATATCAGGTATTGGGAAAAATCCTGCTTTTAAGAGTGGTATAACAAATTACGGTAATATTAATTTCTGTGATAGTGCCGAAAATCCTATTATAAATTCTTATATTGATGTTAATAATCGTTTGAGAGTTGGTATAGGAACTGTTAATAATGACCTCGACGCAAATGGGATGGTTGTTAATTTAGCAACATTATTTTCATCAAATATAACAGCCAAAAAGAATATATTATTAGAGGGAACGATATTATCGATATCTGACAGCAATTTAAAGACAGATATAAAAAAAATAATAGACCCGTTAGAGAAGATAAGCAAAATAAACGGCTATACATATACGAGAAAAGACACATCAAACATGGAAACAGGTTTAATAGCCCAAGAAGTTCTTAATATTCTTCCGGAGGTCGTTAAATACGAGAACAATCATTATAATATTTCTTATGGAAATATGTGTGGATTGTTAGTTGAATGTATAAAAGAATTGAAAACCAAAATTACAAAATTGGAAGATAAAATTTCATCTTTATTATAAAGATAATATAGAGATATGTTAAGAAAATATATTGCTAATACTTATTTGGCTTATAATTTCATAATAGGCACTATATATATATTATGGATTTATATGCTTTATTATAATAAATGTAAATGTTCAATACATCTATTAGAAAAAATTATTCATATTTATTGGTATATAATTTTTATTTTAGATATTATGATATTTTTTAGAATGTTTTCTATAGATGAATTACATTTAATAGTAATAGGTAATTTATTAGGTTTGGGGAATATTTATTTGACTTATAAATATATAAAATATCTGGAAAAAGTTGAATGTAAATGTTCAGATATGTTATTAAAAGATTTCGTAATAATTACTTATGTTTGTGTTGCGGCATGTATTATTGGGTTTTTTATTGCTTTAGGAGTGTCTTATTTGCATTATGGTAAAATACATTTATTTGAACGATTGAGAAAGAAAACAATATAAAAATTGAATTTTTTATTTTTATGATAATAAACAAATGACTGATTATCTTCGGAGTATTAGCCGTGTTTCGAATGCATCTTCAAATAAAGACATTAAAATTAACAATTCTATTTTGAGTTATTATTATTGTTTCAATGATTTGCATGAGAATGTTAATCGTCAAATGAGAATGAAAGACGAAAACAAAAAACTAAATTTATTAGGAAACTTCAAAATAAAATATGATAATACTTCCTCTGAAATCATTAAAGAAATTGTTTTTCAATCCCCAACAAAAACAATCATTGTACATGGATTATTCATTCTCAATGGCGACACTTTAACGTATTTTAAGAGAATAAGACCAACCATAACAATTAAATAGATAATAATTATTTTCTATACAAAAATTAAGAACTTAATAAATGCCGGTATCACGAAGTTTGACTAGAGCGCCCGCACCTTTAAATAAATATTCGGCTGCGACAGGTGTTTCTATTATTGTAAGTATTTTATTTATAATAATATCATTATTTATTTTGAATTGGTTGAATAAAATAGCAAAATGTAAATGCACTGATATTCCTGAACGTAAATTCCTCCCCGAATGGTGGTCTTTTGTTATTATCTGGAGCATATTTATGTTATTTTTATTTATTGCTTATGAAACTGATATTGACGAATATCCAGTTTTCATTAAAATAATGGGGACAATATTCTCAATCGTAAATATTGTTATGATAGTGCGTCTATTTATCTATATCCGCAGATTAAAAGAAATGAATTGTGATTGTGGATTATCACCTGAAGAAAATTTAATTTATTATTATCTTATAATATTCTTATCATTATTAGCATTCTTAATATTTGTTATAATTTTAATGTTTTTATTTAATGTTAAATAATATTATAAGATAGAATCAAAAATGAATAAGCTAATTATAATTATTAATTCGATTATAGTTATTATAATATTAGCTTTCATTATTTATTGGCTAAATAAAATTAAAGCGTGCGTTTGTGCAAGCAAAATAGCAGAAAAAAAATATTTGGGAGAATGGTTTATATATCGAATAGTTATTACTGTAATTTATATGATTATTATAACTAATGATGATTTATCAAAATCGACCATTAATTCAATGACTATATTTTATATAATAATTACAATTATTGATTTGATAATGTTAATTCGATTGTTTATTTATATTAAAAAAATGAGAGAACTCAATTGTAACTGCGGAATGTTAGAAACACAGAATTATATTTATAATTATCTTATTATTGTTTTTTCAATTGTTTCTTTTGTATTATTTATATTTTTGTTAATTTGGATTTATATACTGATTATGAGATTTTCTAAAAGAAAAAATAAAAAAATAAGATAATTATAGGAAGTTATGATACAACAAACCATATATTTCGTAATAGGATTTATTGGTTTTGTAATGGGTTTATTAATAATTTATTGGTTATACAAAATGGAAAAATGTGAATGTGGTAATAAAATAGCCGAAAAGAAATATTTGAAAGAATGGTTTATATTTTCTATGATTTATACATTATGTGTGCGTATATATATAGAAACAATTAAAAGTAACTTGTCAATAGAAAATTTGACAATGCTAAAATATTTATTGATATTAACCTGGATTATCGCATTTATTAGTTTTGTTATGTTTGTTCGAATGTTTATTTATATTAGAAAATTAAAGGCTATAAAATGCGAATGTGGAATGTTAATGCAACAAAACATTATCTATTATTATCAAATCGCGTATTTTAGTATTTTTGGTATTGCATTATTCATAAGCATATTAGCCGGCATATATCTTACATATCTTTATCTAAAAAATATGAAAAAAACAAAATCATCTAGATTATCATCAAGATTATCATCAATATTACGATAGTTTATTATTAATCTCTACTAGTAGAGCATAGATAGTATTGAGATTTACAGGACTATTTCTGAGTGAATTATTTAGTTGGCGTTTCTTTTTATTTGCTTGATAAGTTTGAATATCTTGAATAGTGATTTTATATTTTTCTGCTGCATGGTCGATTGTAATCGAATGGTCCTCGTCGATTAGTGCTAGTGCTTTTACAATAAGACGGGTTTTAATACTTCCCGCAGTTCGTTGAAGAGTTTTTGCAATATCATCAATCGAAACATTTTCATCGATTTTATTTATGAGTGCATTGTCTTCTTCGACCTCCCATTTAAGACCTGCTCGAGATGTTTCAGGATTTTCTCGCTGCTTTCGCAGTTTTTCTTGATACATTGAGTAAGTTGTCATTATAGGATATCCGGTTATATTCCTATCTTAGTTATTAATGTAAAGTCTTATATCAATTTTTTAAATAATAATACGAAATGGTTTAAGAAGGTTATTGACAAAATCTTTAGGGAAATCTAAATTATTCTTTTCAGCAAGAAAGATAATCAATAATGCGAACGAGAAGTTATCATAATATTTATTAATATTTTTGGGAGGGTCATGAATAAGACTATTAACACTTTCTGTTATTTTTTCTTTTATCATTTTGTAAGACTTTAATTTCAACATCCATTTAATCTTTTTATAATCTATTTTTATAAAAATAAAATTTAAAAAATCATAAAAAAATAATGGTATTCCTTTGTTATAAAATTTATATGGATGGTTAAATAGAAAATTACCTCTTACAAATAATGATTTAAAGATATTATTTAAATAATATGACTTGTCCCAATCGATTATTTTATATTTATTATTACAATGAATGATATTATCGGCCTTTAAATCATTATGTAAAAATCTATTTTTTTGTAATAATTCTAATGACCCGTAAATATCTTTTATCATTTTGTCAAATTCATCTTGCGTAAATTTGATATTTTCAAGCGTATTGAAACATTTTTCCTGAAAAATAAAATAATTCTTTTTATATGACAACGCGTATATATCAATATTATTATAATTGAACATTGGTTTTATTGTCGTATATTCTTCCATATTGTTTTTCATAAATTTATATATCTTTTTTATTGAATTCATTTCATTTTTAAAATTACTAGTAGCTGAACTTATTATAATATTACCACGTTTAATTTTCTTCACTATGAAATTATCTTTATTTTCAATATAACTCAATAAATTTAAATCTGTTGCTTTTATTGTTTTTTTCATTCCATATAAAATAACTGTCTTAGGATTATCTTTTTTTATGATATTATAAAAGTCTATGTTATCATATTTATTATATGCATCCATCGTTAAACCGACATAACCTTCACTTATATTTTTACCGCCTAACATTTTTTTATAATATCTATAAATAATAAATGAATTTTATTATTTCATTCATTATTACTTTTGTAATTTTTGCAATTTTGGATGTATCTTGGATTACATTTAATTATAATTATTATACGACCTTATGCAAACGAATACAAAAAGAACCATTTGTTCCGAAATTACCAGCAGCTATGATTGCATATATCATTTTAGGTATTGGTTTATTTCTATACCTAAAATTCATCTTACATGAAAACAAAAAAAGAAATTATTTAAAAACCATTTTATATGGTTTCCTGTTTGGTTTGGTTATCTATGGAACCTATAGTTTTACCTGTTGCACTTATTATAAAAACTATGGTTATTATGATGCTATCATAGATACAACTTGGGGAATATTATTATTTATAATTTCAGGAACTATTTTTATTTCTATTTATAAATAGAAATTAATTTATCTTTTTTATCGTTAGTTTCGTAAATATACCATTTCTTAATATTCGCATCCCATCTTGCGCCACTTGCTTTAGCATTGTCTTTTTCTTTGTATGGCACATTCAAATAAATTCTTTTTTCTTCTTTAGTATCACTACTACTAAAAGCTGCCGTTTCTCTGCCTCCACCACTTCCTCCAATACTATCATTTGCTAGTTTGTCTGCATAATAATTTGAAATTGAATGAATATCTTTTGCATTTGTATGCGCTTTAATGTGTTTATATTTAATATTATAAGTATTTGTCAATTCATATAATTTTTTAATTAAATTTACATTAGGAGGTTCTTTTTGTTGTTTAGCAGATAGCCAATTATTTTTTTCTAATTTACTGGCATAAGTTGTAGCACATTTAATAACATATTCAGAATCAGTCACAATGACTTTATTATTATAACTCATATTTTTAATAATTTGAATGGCTCTTATTGCAGCTGTTAATTCGGCTATATTATTTGTTAAATTATCACCTTCCAATTTTTCTGAAACGTTATTTTCATTATCTTTGTCAAAATAAATACCTATTCCGGCTTTTGCGTGTTTGTCTCCATTTCCATGACAAGCCCCATCCGTATAAACATAAAGAACATTATTATAATCATTTAAAATTTTCTTTGCATCTTCAATATTTTCAAAAATAATATAACAAGGATTTGCAAACCCTTGAATATTCTTATTACAGTCTTCCCATTTTTTATATGTATCTATTTTTTGATTAGACGAAATAACATAAAAACTCATATCTGATTTATAATAATAATATATCATAATCATTTTTTTAAATTATTTGTTGTATCGGTTGATATTTCTTAAATTTCTCATTATATACGCAGTTGAATTTTATCGTCAATGTTGTGCTCTTATCCTTAAATATATTTCTCATCATATTACTATTCTGAATAGAACCAATAAATGCAATACCTATTTTATTAGATGTCAATATATTATGATTATCATAAATATTATAAATATCTGGTTCATCCGTCTTCGATATCCATAATTCCCTCTGCTGTTCTGTCTGAGATAGTAATGAAGATGGTAATGAAGATGGTAATGAAGATGGTAATTGAGATGGAACAATAACTTCTTCTTTTTTGGTATTTAGTTCTTTGAAGGTTGCGTTATCTTTAATTTTCTTTTGGACAGCAACTATAATATCCTCATTAAAATTTAATAGTTTGGGTTTATGTTTTAGGTAATACGATGAAAAGTAAATTCCTCTCGATGTATAATTCAATTCCTTTGAAAATGCTAATAATTCTTCCATGGATTTTTTAGAAAGATAATAATAATTCTTAACTTTGTAAGAACATACATCTATAATATCATCAGGTGTATATTTGTTTGCTAAAATTTTATAAATTATTTTCAGTCTTTCCGGTAAAATGACATTATCTAATTTATTACCTTCATATGCGATTATGTCATTAATTACAAATACCCATTTGTTATCGGTTGTTTTTACCATTTCGCCTTCCAATAATGTATTTTTAAATAACGATTTGTCAAATAGACCTCTTGCGAGTATAATACGAGGTTTTTCATAACCGGTGTGAATTTTCATATCAATATAATAAATGATTGGGACATCATTATATAGAGTAAAATAAATATAATATCTATTACCATTAGAACGTAAGGATATTAGATGTGGGATTTTATTTAGATATTTAATATTATTTTCATCAATATTAAAATAATGTTTTTGAATTATTCTAATATTAAATAGGTTTAATAATTCGTTTAGGATGGTGTCTTTAGTCATGTTGCATTTTATATTCCATGCTACTCTATCACCAAAAGATATAATTCCCGTTTGCATGTTTTTTAATATAATTATATAATTATTGTTTCATTTTTTATTTATATTGAAAAAAACAAATTAAACATTTGAATTTATATAATAATCAAATAATGGAAAATAAATATTTAGAATTGTTAAATATTGTAAAATGCGAAGGTATTAAAAAAGAAACTAGAAATGGTATAACATATTCGTATTTTGGTCATTTATTAAAATTTGATATATCTAATAATGTTTTTCCTCTCATGACGACTAAGAAAATGTTTTATCGGGGAATTGTAGAGGAATTGTTATGGTTCCTTAGAGGTTCGTGTAATTCAAAAGAACTCGAAGCTAAAGGTGTCAATATTTGGAAAGATAATTCATCGAGAGAATATTTAGATAATAATGGTTTCTTTGATTATGAAGAAGGTTATTTAGGTCCGATTTATGGTTTTCAATGGCGTTCATTTAACGGTAAAATAGACCAACTAAAATATGTCTTAGAAGAATTACAAAAAAATAATAGTCGTCGTATTATTCTCAATGCATGGAACCCGTGCCAGTTATCAGAACAAGCTCTTCCGCCTTGCCATATTCTTTATAATTTCTTTAAATCCAATGATAATGATATTTCTTGTATGATGTATATGAGGTCGAGTGATTTATTTCTAGGATTACCATTTAATATTGCTTCTACTGCATTATTAACTTATATTATTGCTAAAGTAAGTGGTTTAAAAGTTAAAGAAATCGCAATAAGTATTTGTGATGCTCATATTTACGAAGAACATTTAACTCAAATCGATACACAACTAAAACGAACACCTTATTCATTTCCAACTATTCATATAAAAAAACCAATTGATATTGAACAAATGTCAATTGATGAAAAAATAAAATGGATAGAAGATTTAACTTTCGAAGATTTTCAATTAGAAAATTATGTTTCATATCCCGCAATTAAAGCAATCATGAAATAACACCAATTTCACTCAAATAACTTACATTATCTTTTAATTTAATTGTGCATAATTGTCCGGTGTATTTATCAGGCGAACGTAATATTTTTTTAATCTTGAACCATATATAATTATTATAAACAAAATAATTATTATCGTTTTGAGGTATTTTAATCATATAACTATTATTAATATAATTCGCCGACAATAAAACACCAACCTTAAAATAAATATTTTTCAAATGAAAAAATAAAGCTTTATTTGTAGTATTAATAACAGTGTTCAATTCTTCAAACCCTTCGATTATCTTCTTAATTTGATTATAAGATAATTTATTGATTTCGGTCATTGTTAATATTTTTATGTCATTCAAATCGAATTTGATAGTAGTCGTAATATTATTATTAAATATCTCAAACGGAATATTATTGATTTTCAAATAATTATTTAAAAAATCAATAGTATTCTTATTTAAATTATTATTCAAACAAAATACAGGCTGTTTTAATAATACTAATCCTTGAAACCGATATTTGTCATTGTCATTATCATTATCATTTTCATTATCATTATCATTATCATTATCATTTTCGTTTTTAATTTCAGACAATGGAAATCCGATATAATCAAATTCTGTAACATTACTTACATTAACAAAACTAGGGGAACAAATGCGAGTGTTATTTTCTATAAATTCAGGACAATCTTTAATTTTCAAATCATATGGTATATTTTGAATACAATACATTTTATTGGTTCCGCCTAAATAATAATTATCGATATTATGAAAAGTTTTTATTTTATATAAATAATAATTCTTAACATTTGTTTTTGTTATTTCGTCGATTTCAACATAATCACGATTATTTGTATATATATAATCAGCTTTCGTCAATTTGTCTATTCTTTTTATTCCGTTATTTGTATAAATTAATAAATCGCCTCTAATCATATTATTTTTATCATTAATTATATATGTTTATATACATTTTTTAAAGTTGTTGTTGCTGGTCGCAACGTAAATCACTCCAAGGGATGCCGCATATTTTAGAATAAGCACATCGTAAATTATTATTACCATTTGCATTATCATAAGATGCTAAAAAAGAAGGATATATCTCATCACACAACAATGGAACATTTGATGCTATTGAATTAGCTCTAGTTATAGTAGATGGTCTTTCTATATTTACATTATAAAATTGAATTATTGGATATTCATTTGCATTTAATTGAGTAATAATATTATTAATATTTTGTGTATGTAAGCTATTAATATCACTCTTCGAAGTAGTTATATTTATATTTTTATTAGTAGTATCAGTCGTTTTAATAATACTATTTGCAATATTTGGAATATTTTGACCAGTCGTATATTGAATAGTTCCACTAGTTGTATATATCATTGTATAATTAGGGTCGGTTTTTACATCATAAGTTATTTCAATATCGCCTAAATATACATTTTTAGCAGCACTTCCATCTGCAGTATAATATACATATAATTTTCTTGTTTTTTTATTTTCTATTTCTCTGCCAATTGGTATAGCTAAATTGAATGCTCTTAATGGTGTTAGGTCTTTCCAATCTAATATCATTGTATTATTAGATGTAGTACTAATTGTAGGTGTTGCTATATTACTATAATTCCATGTAATCGGAGATAAAATTGACGGCGATTTACTATATATATTTGATGTTGAAATAATATCGGTTAATACTGTTTTTTTATCATCATCAAATTTATAATTATTATGTATAAAAGCAATTTCTTGTAAATTATTGAATATATTATTCGCAACAGTATCGCTATTAGTATTTAAAAACTTTTTAATATAATTTGGGTTATTTGGTGTTGTTGTTGGGTCATATTCATTTATATTTGCATATAGATTTGCAACATCTTTATAATTATCATAATCAATTTTGAAAAATGCATCTTTTCCTGAACTAATATCATACATACCTACGGTTTTTGCATTAGCTGCATTGCCTTGATTAATATTAGAAAGTATATTAGTATATTTTAAGCCTGTGCCTAAAATATTGCTAGTATATTTAAATAATGTAGGTTTGTCATAAATGCTATCATCCATGATACATTTATATTTAAATAAATTTTTTGGATATGTTGGGTCAAATGCTTTACTTATCACACTATCATCGACGATTTCAACTTTCCAATAATCAGGACACGAGATATTATCATCATCATCGATAATCGAAACATTTACAGGAACATAGGAGAATATGAAATATAACATCATCATAATTATTAAGATAGTTCCGACAATGAAAATAAGCGTAAATGCTAGATATTTATTAAATAATATGTCTCTCATTGTGTTGTTAAAAGCGGTTATTATAATGAGCATAAATGCAAATAAACCATAAACAACGGAAATTGCAATAGTTCCTCTGAACATGTTTTTCTTTTTTTCCTCATTAATAGCTAATTTTGCCTTAACGAGTGTTTCATCATCCGTTTTTTTATATTCTATTACTGTAGTATTTGGCATTCTTAAAATATATTCTAATTATACATATGATTTTATTTCAAGTATTTTAGTGCCTTTTTGGGATGGCAATTGCGACCTTTCAAGAGGCATTGGTAGAGTACTAACATTTTCTTTATATTTTAAATACTGTTCTATGTTTGTCATTATTTCAGTAGAAGCCCAATCTATGACCATGTCATTTAATCTAATTATTTGAGTATTGATATTATCGGGCAAATTGCGTCCGTATTGTAAATAATATGACCTCATAATTATTAATAATTCCTGTTCGCTTTGTTTGCAAATAGCATATTTTTGAAAACTTCTATTATAAACTTCTGTTATAATATCGGTTTGGAGTTTATCAATATTTTTTTTTGAGAAAAAAGCGACAGATAACGGTGTATTCTCCAAATTTTGCGAAATTGAACTAGAATTATTTTCGCTTAAAATGGATTCTTTAATTATCTTAGTTGAACCTTTAATATTATCTAAAATATCGACACGTCCGTTTTTAATATAATCTGGAATCCAAATATCACTAAAATCTATATCCATAATCTTTTTATCTTCTTATTTTATAGAAAAGATAATGAATAATTTTTTATATACGACGAAATCATTAATTAAAGTTTTTGATTTAAAGCTAGATAAATACGACGCTAAGATAGTTTATAATTTACTTGTAAAAAAAATAGAAACATTAGTTTTTAACGTCATATCCATTGCTGCGATTATTTCTCTAATTAATAATTCTTCCAGCATTCAAAAAGAAGCTGTCGAATTAGTTAAAGCTTATATCGCCGATAAATGCAGTAAATATGTTAAGGGCGGAACATCAATGCCTTCTGATTATTTTGGCGATATTCATCCTAATTACAGTGTAAATAATATAACTAACGATGTTTTAGGTGTTGATTTTGCTGGCGGAATATTAAGAAGTCAAATTGGCGGAGGAGGTTATAAACAATTCAAACTAACGATTGAAGATGAAAAGTCGTTAATTAATAGTATTAAACATATATGCAAATATTATAATCTCAAGATTTCAAATAGCGTAATTAAAATGCTATTAAATATAATCATTGATAATATGGAATGTTTATTCAATTATCTTAAATCGATTAAAAAACCATTGACAACTGCAATAATTAAAAAAATGATAAATTTAAATAAAACATTTGAAATATTTAAATAAATGGTGATATATACAATTGATGGCAATATCGGGTCTGGTAAAACAACCATTTTAAATTATTTGCATAAATATAAAAACTTTCAGATTGATTTAGAACCTGTTATTAAATGGAAACCATTCCTCGATAATATCTATTTGTCTAAAACCGGTTATTTCAATTTTCAAATTAAGGTATGGCTCGATAGAGCGTGGATTCAAGAAAAAGATAATAATTCTATTATTTTCATGGAAAGAAGTCCTTATTTTATTAGAAACACTTTTAATAAAAATGATTATATCAATAATAATATTAATATCGATGAATATACCGTTATTAACGAGTTATATCAAAAAACTGATATGATTTGGAAATCTAATTTATATATTTATCTGCGTTCATCTCCTGACAGATGTCTAGAAAGAATAAAAACAAGAGGTCGTGATAATGAAATGTCTTTAGATATGGATTATATTACATCTATTCATAATTTACACGAAGAAGCATATACCGAACTTATAAAAACAAATGATAATGTTATTATTATCGATGTTGATAACAAAACTATTCAAGAAATAGTCGAAGAAATTTTAGCAAAAATTGAATAAAAATTATTTTTTTAATATAATATGCTAAATGTTTCTATAGGCTTTAAAAATCAAAAATAAATCAACGTCGATATTTAATAATTGAATTTAGGGTAACATTCCAACATTCTAATTCATCATTAGTTGATATTCCTATCATCATTTTAACAATGAAAAATTTTGCTATTTGCAAATCAGCAACAATATAATTTAACGGTTCTATAGTAATATTATAAACACATAATATTTCATCAATATCCATCAATTTATCCAAAATATATTGTTTTTGGTCTTCAAATGTTTCAAATTCTTCAGTTGTTGCAATTTCTATACGTTTATTGACTTCTTCAACGCTGTTTCCAATAATATACTCCTTGATAAATTCACAAACTGCTTCCATTTTTTGAATAAATAATAATCAAATATATATATCAATTTTTTTTCAAAATACCAAAAATCATATTGTTATTTTTTTAACATCTATCTGTATAAATATCAAATTTACCTTCATTTAAATATTTCCTTTTTCTTCGATAAGTGTTGAATAGTATTCATTAAAATTTAAATGAATATAATGTTTAATAAATTCGCAAACTTGGTTCATTATCAATAATAAAAATTATTTTGTTCTTTTTCCTAAGTATTACTAATAATTGCTTCAACTTCTACAACCCAATAATCATACGCTATCATGCTATATGTGTCTGTATATACAAATATAGATGTTTTGACTGTCTTATTATCTGTAATTACTAAATCAGCTAAATGAGTATAGCCAGGTCCTTCGCGAATATTAGTGATGGCTGAAACTTCTTCAATTTTTTTCAAACATTCAATAACATATTTATGTTCTTCACTAATTGTTGAAAACTGTAGTTCATCATCTTTATCAAAAAGAATAAGAGATTGTTTTCTTTCGATACTATCGCTTTTGATATAATCTTTAATAAATTCGCGAACGTCGTTCATTAATCAATAAATAACAATAATAATACAAATATCAATTTTTTTTATAAAAAAAGAACAAAAATAAATTTTGCCCTTTTTTAACCAACTTTCCTAAGTATTCGCAATAATTGTTTCGACTTCAACCGCCCAATAATCATACGACCTGCTATCAGTATATACAGTTATAGATAT
>Ga0078894_10000655_pt1 | contig 24651 bp, 26 predicted proteins | sample LauGreSu1BDMLBSD_2_FD_67506 | JGI IMG/M metagenome (GOLD analysis project Ga0078894, IMG submission 67506) | Freshwater lake microbial communities from Lake Michigan, USA - Su13.BD.MLB.SD (version 4) (version 4) | ecosystem: Environmental > Aquatic > Freshwater > Lake | place: Lake Michigan... | reverse complement strand
GCCTTGGAATGGTGCGCCAGTGGCAAGAGCTTTTTTACCAAAACCGTCTGAGTAGCGTCTCTCTTCACGGTAATCCGGATTTTGTAAAACTAGCGGCGGCCTACGGGATCAAGGCATTCTATGTCGATTCAATCGCCAACCTTGAAAGTGTCGTCAATGAGGCTCTCGCCTATAACGACGGTCCGTGCCTCATCCATGCTCAGGTGCAAAACGAAGACAACGTTTGGCCTATGATACCTGCAGGCAAATCGGCCAATGAAATGGTACTCGCACATCCAAAAGCACAACTACCTATGCCCACAGGGAGCACTTAAAGTGGCTAAAATACGCAGTCTCGGGCCGGGAGAAAATCACAGTTTTAATTCCGATGCCATGCCAGCCCCGCGTTATTTGAATGCTGATGGCGAAAAGTTCAGACTTGAGTTAAAGATGCGTCGCTCTCTTGGCATCATTGCAAGGGTGGCGCTAGTTTTCTCCCGTCGCGGCCTTGACATCGCCCAGTTTCGCCTCGATGAAACAAAATCTTACGAAAAAGTCCTAGTTACCTTGGAATTTCGCGGCAGCACCGAGCAGTTGCGAGCGGTAACAGGCGACCTAAGTAAACTTATCGAAGTCGAGTCATTGCAGGAATTACCGAATCCGTCCTTGAATCATTTACTGCCAAGCCTCACGCAGATGCAGGCCGCTCTCACATGTTAGGAGATGTCATGACAGCAAAGAAATCCTTCCACGTTTACTATGAAGGCGACGCAAACCTGCAGCTCATTCGGGAAAAAAAGGTTGCGATCATTGGATACGGAAGCCAAGGGCACGCGCACGCTCTTAACCTACGCGATAGCGAAGTGGACGTGGTTGTGGGCTTACCTGAAGGGAGCAAATCCAGAGCTAAGGCAGAGGCTGAAGGCCTGCGTGTGATGAAACCAGCCGATGCCGCTGCCCATGCCGATGTCGTGATGATGCTAGTGCCCGATGAAGTTGCTGCAGCAGTCTACGAACACGAAATCGCACCAGCGCTAAAGCCTGGTAACTTTCTCGTTTGCGCTCATGGATTCAATTTTCACTTTGGCAAGATCCAGCCCCCGGCTGGTGTCAGTGTATTTCTTGTGGCCCCTAAAGGCCCCGGTCATATGGTCAGGAGACAGTTTAGCCAGGGCAAGGGCGTTCCCTGCTTGGTTGCCACACTCTCAGCAGATGATAAAGACTCACTAAATCTTGCTTTGTCCTACGCCAAAGCAATCGGTGGAACACGCGCTGGTGTTTACGAAACAAGCTTTAAGGAAGAGACTGAAACAGACTTGTTCGGCGAACAAGCCGTGCTTTGCGGTGGCCTAACTAGCCTCATTCAGCTTGGATTCGAGACTTTAGTCGAGAACGGCTATAGCCCGGCGATGGCTTATTTTGAATGCGTACACGAGATGAAGCTAATTGTAGACATGATCTACGAAGGCGGCCTCGCTCATATGAGGTCATCCATCTCCAACACCGCTGAGTACGGCGATTATACGGTTGGCCCTAAGGTTATAGATCATACCGTCCGCGAGCGGATGCAAAAAGTGCTAGAGAACGTTCAAAGCGGCAATTTCGCCAACGATTGGTTGGCCGAAAACGCACGTGGAGCCGGCAACTTCAAAGCGATGCGTGCGGCCGGCGCAGGTCATTTGATGGAGCAAGTGGGTCAAGAACTGCGCGCCCGCATGAGCTTTGCAAAGCCTCAGTGAGATCATTTTTTTTCTGTATTTGAAGAGGTAGCCTGTGTCCACTCCGTTAAATAAGTTTAGCGCGACCATCACCCAACCCAAGGAGCATGGAGCCGCGCAGGCCATGCTCTACGCTACGGGCCTAACAACCAAGGACATGTCCAAGGCGCAAGTTGGTATCGTCGCTAACTGGTTCGACGGGAATCCCTGCAATATGCACCTGGGTGATCTGGCGAGTGTGACCAAAGAGGCGGTTGCCTCGACAGGTCTAATCGGTATGCGTTTTCATACCATTGGTGTGAGCGACGGTATTTCCATGGGCACAGACGGCATGAGCTACTCGCTGCCATCACGCGATATTATCGCCGATTCTATTGAAACGGTGATGAATGCTCAGTGGTACGACGCCTGTATCGCAATCCCAGGATGCGATAAGAATATGCCGGGAGCGATGATGGCCCTGGGCCGTTTGAATAGACCGGGACTAATGATTTATGGAGGCTCGACTGCACCAGGCTCAAGACGCCCTGGTGAGCGGTTGGATGTAGTCTCGGCCTTCCAAAGCTACGGCGCTGCTTTGAGTGGCTCCATAAACGAAGAAGAGCGTCAGTCTATCATTCGGCACAGCTGCCCAGGTAAAGGCGCGTGTGGCGGGATGTACACAGCCAACACGATGGCCTCGGCGATCGAAGCCATGGGCATGACTTTGCCCTACTCTTCGTCAACTCCGGCGGCTGACAAGCGTAAACTCGAGGAGTGTCGCGACGCTGCTCTGGCGGTTCGCAGGCTTATGGAGTTGGGAATTAAGCCTCGTGACATCATGACGCGTAAAGCCTTCGAAAACGCGATAGCCATCACCATGGCACTCGGTGGCTCAACCAACGCCGTACTGCATCTGATAGCGATGGCGCGATCGGTAGAAGTCGACCTCGGACTTGATGATTTTGCCAAAATCAGCAAAGAGGTACCCTACCTAGCCGACCTCAAACCGTCAGGTACCTACGTCATGAACGATCTCCATGCCGTGGGCGGTACACCTGCCGTCTTAAAACTACTTTTACGCAGCGGCCTAATCCATGGCGACATTATGACCGTGACGGGCAAAACGTTGGCTGAAAATCTTGCCGATTTGCCAGATCTTAGCCCGGGTCAGGACGTCATCAAACCGTTAGAGGCACCGCTTGCAGACGAGGGACACATTAAGGTGCTGCGAGGCAACTTAGCACCCGAGGGGGCCGTAGCAAAGATCACTGGCAAAGAGGGTAATAGCTTTAGCGGAACCGCGAGCGTTTTTGACAGTGAAGAGGCCATGCTTGCTGCTCTAAGCGCAGGCACTATCAAGCGCGGCTCAGTCGTCATAATCCGCTACGAGGGCCCAAAAGGCGGACCCGGCATGCCCGAGATGCTGACACCAACCTCGGCCATTGTTGGAGCCGGACTCGCCCGTGATGTGGCACTCCTAACCGACGGACGTTTCTCAGGAGGCTCACACGGCTTCATTGTTGGGCATATTTCACCAGAGGCACAGGTGGGCGGTCCACTTGCCCTGGTAGAGGATGGGGACCTCATCACTATCGATGCGGAGACGCTGACCATTAAGTGGCACGTTAGCGCCGAAGAGGAACTACGTCGGCGTAAAACCTGGACCCCACCCGCACTGAAAGTTAAAAGCGGGGTGCTCTATAAGTACATTAAGACAGTCGGATCGGCATCCGCTGGATGTATCACGGATAGCTAACTGTAATGGCAGGGGTTTCCCTGCTTTTTACAAACATACTAAAGTTTAGCCAAGTTCTGCCGAAACCCCTCTGGGACCTGCGGTCCGTTGGAGGATTATATGAACATGCATCGGACGCTAACTGCTGTGAAGCTCTGCTACGCATTGTTGATGGTGGTAGGTTGCGGCAGTCCCGAGGCGGTCGACAATCAGAGCTCAAGAGCCATCAATCGCGGGGACGTTGAGGATTCCGCGCCGAGCAGTCGTACCTCCGCTTCACGACGCAAAACATCAAGCAAATCGCAAAATTCACAGGCTAAAATTAAAGTCGATGATGGTGGCTCAAGCCAAAGTGATCTCACGCGAGCTGAGGTGAACAGCGCGCCAACACCCAACCGCGGAACGCCGCCCCCAGCCTCTTCTCCTGCAGCCTCAGTGCCTACTCCACCGATATCGACATCGACACCGAGCCCTGACCAAGCGATCAGTGACTGCCACAAGGGAGATGAGTTTACCTGCAAAGTTGAGTACGAAATAGTTCGCCTCACTAACGAGAAGCGCAGCGGCATGAATCCGCTGCAGCATGATAAAAATCTCGCTTTCGTTTCAAGAGACTGGTCGCGTCAACAAAGTCAGGTTGGAGGCATCAGTCACACTGGTTTCCCGGCAGCTAGAGCAGCCGTTTACCAACAGGAATTCGGATCGGGAACGCAAGTAAACGCGGAAAACGTGGCTATGTTTAGTGGTGGCGGTGGCTCGCCCGAGGATGTTGCAAAGAGATTTGTCGACATGTGGTACGGAAGCCCAGGCCACAAGGCCAATATGCTTGGGCCGTATCAGCGACTAGGAGCTGGTGTTTACAGAGGGTCACGTGGCTTTTACGGTACTCAGATTTTTGGTAGATGACGAGGTCCTGCTCGCAGCCCACAATCATATGACAGGCAACTGAGCCGCCTGAAACCAAAAAAGATCGATGAGTTTAACCAGACCTATAAACTGCTCCATGTCGACTGGCTTCGTAACGTAGCAGTTTGCGTGCAAACTGTAGCACTGCCGAATATCTTCCTCTGCAGATGAAGTTGTCAGCACGATCACTGGTATAGAGCGCAAACTAGGGTCGGCCTTAACCGTAGCCAGCACTTCCCTACCGTCTTTACGCGGTAGATTGAGATCAAGTAGCACGATGTCTGGTCGTGGCACCTGAGCATAGCGCCCCTGAGCGTAGAGCATTTCAATGGCCTCGATACCATCTCTAGCCACTGACATCCGGTGACGAACTTGCCCCTCTTTGAGCGCCTCAACGGTGAGCCGAACGTCAGCTGGATTGTCCTCAACGAGCAGAATCTCGATGGGTCTTTTAAGGGTATAGGGACTCAAAGACTCTCACTCCTCTGCACGGGAAGCGTAAAATAAAATATGGTTCCATGACTTGGCGCTGGCTCAACCCAAATTCGGCCGTGATGACGTTCGATCACCTTTTTACAAATAGCCAGACCAATACCGTTGCCGGGATAAAGATCACGCGTATGCAACCGCTGGAACGCAACGAAAATTCGCTCCCCGTACTCTCGCGCAATGCCAATGCCATTGTCCTCAACTTGGATCACCCAGTCGTCACCCTTAAGGACTGACTGTATTTTTATGATCACCGGCCTTTCCGGGGAGCGAAACTTAAGCGCGTTGCTGAGGAGATTTTGCAGGACCTGAGACAGCTGCGAGGCATCTCCCAGCACAGTTGGTAACGGGGCCACTTCGATCGTGGCCTTAACCTCATCGATGACCGGCGCTAGATTCAATAACACCTGGTGAGTTAGTCGGTTCAAATCCGTGGATTTAAAATCGCGCCCTCGCGTCGTCAGCCGAGCATAAGCCAGTAGGTCATTGATCAATGCCTGCATTCTCTTGACGCCCTCGACAGTGTAATCAATATACTCACGTGCCTCGTTATCAAGTTGGTTGGCATATCGCCGCTCGAGTAGCTGAGTGTAACCGCTGACAACTCGCAACGGCTCCTGAAGATCATGACTAGCGATGTAGGCAAATTGCTCGAGCTCTTCGTTGGACCTTTTGAGTTCAGCGACAAGGCGCTGCAAATCGCCCTCAAGTCGCCGCCTATCGCTGACGTCCCGTACGATCGCAATCACACATTTTTGCTCATCAACCTCAGTGCCGCTCAAACTTATTTCAACAGGGATGGTGCTACCGTTTTTGCATTGTGCAGATAACTGCAGCCCAGCTCCCATCGGACGCGCTCGCGGCATTGTCATGTACCCTGTCCTAAGCTCAGCATGCCTTAGACGCCCAGCCTCTGGGACTAGGATGTCTATCGATTGGCCAACAAGTTCGCTGACCTGATAGCCAAAAAGATGCGTGCAATGCTCACTTGCCAACATAATTGTACCGTTTGCGTTGCACACCAAAATCCCGTCGGGAGCCGATTGCAACAGGCTCTTAAAAATTGACACTGGGTAAACGTCATTTCGTCTCATAAGGCAACCAACCTAGCAAAATTAAGGCCAACACTTTTCAGCATTGAATCGCGCAATCCGTGGGATATAACACCACTGTGTTGTGTGGTACTGTTGCAAACAAATGGCGCCAAAATGGACAATCCTCTGATTTTACTGGAAATAAAAACATGGCACCAATGTTGCTTTGTTTGAGGTGCCGCTCAAGACGGTGAGGATCTGAGGCAGATGACACAATCAACCCCCACACAGGACGCAGCCTTAGTCACCATGGCTAAGTGGGTGTCCACTATCGCCGACAACATACGCAATCCCATCAGTGGGATCAGCGCTGCACTCAGCATACTCGAGCACCAGCTCCAAACAAGCTCAACCAGCCAAGATCGAACCGCGCCTTTAGTCGACGACGCTCTGATTCGCATCAGAGGACGCCTCACAAGCCTCAGCGAATACGTATCGGAGCTTATTGATTTTGCCAAGCCTGCGGTCATTCACCTTCAACCAACCGACTTAGCTACTGTCATAATTGCTGCCGAAAGCCAGACCAAGGCCGCCCTACCCGGCATCCATACCGATATAGTTTTGACTGAACGCGCCGTTACCTTGAAGGCCGACCAAGAGCGACTTCGTATTGTTTTAGCGGGAATCATCCGCAACGCCGGCGAAGCCGCGATGACTACGTCGTGTGCCAATAAACCCATGGTCATGATCTCCCTTATTCGCTCGCGAGAAAGAGTCACTATAGCGGTTGCTGATAATGGCCCAGGGTTCACCGACCAAGCGATCAAACACGCTTGTGAACCTTTCTTTTCAACTAAAGAGGCAGGCACAGGCCTGGGTCTCGCCGTCGCAGCCAAGGTCGCAAGAGCGCATGGAGGCGAAATTACGATTGGCCGAAGTGAGTCTTTAGGAGGAGCCAAAGTGTCTCTTCATTTACCCGACATAAAGCATGGTTACCAAGATCATAAGTCTTTAACCGTACCCTGAGGAATCGTCATGACTATCCAAGCTGCATCTACAAAAAACTCCGTTCCTACAATTAACCTCAAAGACACTAAGATACTTATTGTCGATGACGAGGACATTCTGGCCTGGAGCATCGATACCGAACTTCGGGGGCTCGGAGCGGAAACCATGCGCGCCGGCAGTGTCCGCGAGGCGATTGAACGCTTTCACCAGTTTACACCAGATGTAGCCGTGACCGATCTCCGCCTACCGGACGGCAACGGTCTAGAATTACTAAAGAAATGGCGGATCGAATATCCAGACATGCCCGTTATTCTGATCACCGCTCACGGCGCAATTGACTCGGCGATCACCGCACTACGCCTTGGTGCCTGCGACTATCTGCAGAAACCATTCGACATGAAGGATCTCCTCGCCGCTGTAGGCCGTGCCACGGAAATTGCAAAATTACGCCAGAAAGTGAGCCGCTTCCAAGGGCGCGAAGTAAGCTCAAGTGAAGTGAAGATCATCGGCGACACTCCGGCCATGCGCCAGCTCCACAACGAACTCACCAGGATCGCCAGAAGTAAGGCACAAACAGCGCTAATTCTGGGCGAGAGTGGTAGCGGCAAGGAGCTAGCAGCACGTGCCATCCATGAATGGAGCGACCGTGCCGGCCACCCCTTCGTCGAGATCAACTGCGCATCAATCCCAGAAACTCTCTTAGAGAGTGAACTTTTTGGTTACGAAAAAGGCGCCTTCACTGATGCGAGGGAGCGCAAGCTCGGACTTTTTGAGATCGCTCGTAGCGGCAGCATATTTTTGGATGAAATTGGCGATATGCCACTTAAACTGCAAGCTAAGCTCCTGCGGGCCATTGAATACCGCCGATTTAAACGCCTAGGCAGTACCAAGGATATCGAGTTCACGGGACGTATCATCGCCGCTACCCACCGTAATTTACTTGAGGAGGTAGCCGAGAGAAGATTCAGAGCCGACCTCTACTACCGCCTGAGCGCTCTCCCAGTGTATGTGCCAGCACTCCGTGAGCGTATAGAAGACCTCTCTCACTTGGTTGACTTCTTCCTGAACAAGCTTAGCTCAGACCTAGAGCTTCATCGGCCGGAAATAAGTCGAGAGGCCTTGGCGATCCTGATGCAACACGACTGGCCCGGTAACGTACGCGAGCTAAAAAACGTACTCGAGAGAGCCCTGGTCTTCTATGAACCCGAGATTCTTGAGCCAAGGCACCTGCGACTTGACGCGGTACCAGAGTCATCTACCAGGTCACCAATAAGGATCAGGAACAGTGATATGGGACCGGATGAACTGACGAGTCATGGTCTACCAGAAACCGTGGCAGCACCAAAATTTCCCACACCCACAAGGGCGGGCGCCGTCAGCAGCCTAGAGATATGCGCTCGTCCAAGTGCAGGAGTTTCGGGCCGACTGGAGAGCGGTATGGCCCTAGAAACAGAGCCGGCAGTAGAGGCCGTCACGAGTAACTTTCGGTTGCCAGCGTCTGGGGTGAATCTTGACGAGCTTGAGAAGAGCCTTTTAACTCAAGCCTTAGACCAGGCTAGACACAATCAAACGCGAGCGGCACAATTGTTAGGGATTACCCGTCATACTTTGCGTTACCGAATGGAAAAGCACGGACTGCTAGCGCCACACCATGGCGCACTGGCCTAACCCCCCAATCGCGCGCGAGTGTTCGAGGTCATAGCCAATCGATTAGTCCGTTAATCCATGGATGGGGAGGGATGCGCGTGTATATTGAAAAGGTAAGAGGACTTAAAATCTTCGGCATTACGACTTGTTTCCTACTGGCCGCTCAGCTATCCGACGCTGCGCCGGCGCCAAAGGCTAAACAGGATGTCCCGACACAGTCCATCATGCAGCAAATCATCGGCCCATTGTCACGGGTCCTTCCACTTAGCTTCGACGACCAAAGCTTCGAGGCATCGAAAAATAGAGCCGCCATCAGCAAGGATCTGAAGCAGCTTATGGAGGGAGCAGCCCACCTGGAAGACCATGCACGGCGCAAGGATAAAGCGTTCGACTACATAGCCAAATCTCTCCGCAACGATGCTCGGCACGCGTATCGTCGCTACGAGCGCGGAGACTTTGAGGAGGCGAAGTTCGCCGTTCACAACATGACCGAAAACTGTATTGCTTGTCATGAGAGCCTTCCAGAAACCCACAAAGTTCCGCCGGCTACTGGATTTTTTTCAGCCCTTAAGATTGACAGCCTACACCCTCTCGAGAAGGCCCACTTCTATGTTGTAAGTAGGCAGTTCGACGACGCCATGAAGACCTACGAAGACTATTTTACGAGTGGAACCGTCCCCCTTAACAGTATCGGACTACTTGGGTCGTTCACCGATTACTTAAAGATCGCTACTAATGCCAAAGGAGATCTTGAAAGACCTAAAAAACTCGTCGAAAAGATTCTCGCAAGACCAGATCTACCAGGGCACGTTAAAAATCAAATGACTAATTGGCTTCAAGCTATCGAGCAACTCGAGAGCGAAAAAGCACTCACTAAATCTGATATTGCGACAGCACAGAAAGTCTTAACTCAAGGCCGAGAGATCATGGAGTTTCCACGCGACCGCAACGGCACCGTTCACTATGTAACCGCGGCAGCAATACTAAATCGCTACATCCACGATCACCCGGAATCAACGCCTGAAGTTGCCGAGGCCTACTACCTTCTCGGCACAACTGAATCGCTGCTGTCGCACTCCTACTGGATTTCACGCGAAGAGTTTGATTTCGAGACGGCGATCAGGCTGGCTCCGGCAGCTCCCTTTGCCGAGAAGGCCTACACTCTACTTGAAGAGAGCTATACCGTTGGGTTCAGCGGATCGAGTGGGACACATATTCCACCCGACATTAAGTCATTACTTGCGGAACTCAGAAAATTGATCGACAACGCTAAAACGCAGCAAAAAAGCTGAAGGAGGTCTATGATGACGTTCCTAAATCGCCTTTGTGTCACATTACTTCTGGCACTAGCACCTGCCGCTCAAGGCGCGGACAGTAGTGTTAAAGTTTTAATGCACGACAAGCTGACCGCTGCCCACGGGCTACTCGATGCGCTTGCCACAGAAGACTACGGCAAACTGGAGCACTTCGCTGGTTTACTTCAGGACCTGAGCAAGGCGACCACCTGGAGCAAGGTGGATTCTCCAGACTTCCAGTTCTACTCGAAGAGTTTTCAGAACGCAGCCAACTACGTAAAAGAGCAGGCTAAAGCCCGTAATCTTGAAGGGGTTACAGTAGGCTATGTACGCGTCTCGCTGGAGTGCGTCCAGTGCCATAAATTCGTCCGCGGACAGATACCCAAGCGCTAACACGCTAAAATCATTCTTAATAAGAAGGGACACTTATCAGTGTCCTTTTTTTCAGCCACTGACCGTCCCAAAAATTATCCACACGGTCGACTACCGGCAACTTCGGCTGAGCATAATTCAACGTAACACCAAACAAACTTTGTTTATTTTTTTATTCTAGTTCATGTTTTGTACGCGGCATGGGCGTTGCAATAGTAGGGCCGGAAGGAGATTGATCCTATGCCTCGCCCAGCAAAGCTCAACTCAAAGGACTTCGATAGAGTTGTCGGATACCTGATCCGCAATCATGATCGGGCGATTTCGTTGGCGGAATTGGCTGACTCTACCGGCTTAGCAAAAGTAAGCATAAACCGGCTCTTTAAATCTAACTGCCGCATTACCCCCATACAGTGGATGTGGAACTACCGCGTCCACCTGGCAAAAACAGTCATATCCCATAAGCCGGATTTGGAGCTACGTCATGTGGCGTCCCTTTGTGGCTTCAGCAACCAAGCACATTTTTCTAAACGCTTTGTGGAGCAAATTGGGATTCGCCCAAATGCATTTAGAGCCACAGTTAGATCGATTCAAGCTAATCGAAAAAAGACCACTCTAGTCACCAAAGCTATACTGTCGCATCGTCAGTTAAATCAGCTGAAGAAGTCCGCACTATCCTCGTTTCACAGCGTGTCACCGCCTAACCGTAAGTGACCGTCGACCCACTTCGGATTAAGAAGCCGTCACGAGTAGAGATACCTTTCGCGAGAGGCATCACACCCCTTATAGAGGGCCCAGGTACGAGTCTTATGGTCGTAACTGAACCACTCGAGATCATCGTCAAAGTTCTTCAAGGCGAGTGAGCGCGCCCGCGATAACAATTTGACTGCCCTCACCCTCGCTGACTTGCGAAATCTGGGCGTATTTGCCTCACCTGGCTGGACACGATATACAAATGCAAGAATTTCTTTGAGTGAGCAGGATCCACCCTTGGCAATTGCGTACAAGCGAAATAGTCGCAGAGTCAGGTGAAAATCAGCCAGATCAATCACCTGATCTGCAAAAAAGACTTCCGTCCCCACAATCTTGAGCTGCCGATTGGCAGATTGCGAGCTCTTCTGCCCGACACTCAAAATTGCTCCAGTTCCAACAACAGGCATTAGATTCACTACGTTCTTTTCCACCGCAATTTACTCCATCGCAAATTCAATCAAGGACTCGATAAAATATTCACAAGAGAGCTGGTGTCAACAGCGACAGAGTGACTTGCAGCATATGTCCGCTAAAACCCGCCATTTCTGCACCTACTGAAATGACTCTGTCGACTAAACACATGGAGTGAAATCGAATAGGAAAAAATTTCCTCCTTTAATTTCAGCACCTAGCTGAGCCCGCTGGAGTCATGAAAAGTGCTTAACTGACAAAAATTTAGGCACCTTCAAAAGAGCTCTAAGACTCACGTCAAAATGGCCCTAGCGGCCTTTATTTGTCATTTGGCCAAGAGAGCGATTTGAATGGGTCGCTCAAGTATTGTCCCTGACGTGACGAATTACCCAATTGATAGCTAAGGTTTTTAATATCGGTGTTCGTACGTGCTCTCACGTGCGACGCAACTAAAGGGCCCCGCCCTCAGGTTGTACAAATGAGAGCATATGATTCTGGAGTTCTGATTTAATGAGTTTGCGCATGACAACTTGGCAAAAAGCGACGCTAGCTGCAATCAGCTGCGCGCTACCGCTGACGTTAGCATTGCGCAACGTTATGAACTCGAGGCCTAGCCAGAAATTTGGTGAGGTAGTTCTCTTTGAAGAACTGATGCGCTCAAAAATGGAGGAGCTCTCAGACAACGATATCCACCTTTCAACTGTGCGTAGCGAACTTTCAAAGTTCGAGGGCCAGCGCAAACATCTCTTAACCGAGCTCACTGCAATGCGAGACCAGCTCACCCAGCTTGTTGACGCCGAACAAAATGACCTCAGCGAACTACCCGAAGAAGATGAAGAAGCTGATCTACAAAGCCGCTAATCACTCTAATCTAATCAATTTAATAGTTTTATTTTTAGTTAACCAAGCCCAGGCTAGGGAGGACCATTATCGGTAGGTTTTTGGCTGTGCATGTTACACTAAAAGAATCCCCACCTTTTAGCATCTGCATAGCCAAAGTGACCGACTAAATGGTCAAGGGCTAAGACGCAGGAGACGGCATCATGGAGCATCTACAGAAGGAAGCATTAGCCACCATACTGGCGATGTCGGATGATCGACTAGCGGCATACGCGGCGGCGACATCGGCGACCAATGTGGCCGTGTTGCTTTCGATAATGCCGATCAAACGCGCCAACCAAATCTTCGCTACGCTGCCACCTAGCAAGTTGGCTGCCGCACTGGGACACAGTAAAGCGGTACCACCTAACGGGGTGGTCATTGTTGCGCGGGAGCTCGAACAAATCAGTAAGGGTCTTGGCACCCCCGAGTCACCAAGAGAGCAGAAACCCACCCCGACCTATCGCAAGACTGCCCTCTCCGCTGCGCCGTTTGTTCTGATTGCGAGTGTCGCCTGGGCGATTTATTTCGTTACCGTCCCTAAACATAAGATGGTTATGCCGTCTCAGACAGCTGCCGAGCGTCGCTCCAGTCAACTGACCGCGGCCGCAGCTAAAGCTAATGTGAAACACCAGCAAGTGGCCACCGCCGACGCCGGCGTTAATTCAGCTACACTAACGGCTAAGCCGCTCGCAGCAGTAGAAAAACTAAGCGAAATGGTGGATGTACTAGGTCAGAAAGACAAAGAAGAGATGGGACCACCGGCGCAGCCACTTCCTGTGGCCACGAACAGCCAAAAACCAGCCAATATGCTACCAAACGCCACGAAACCCGTTGTAGCTAGCGTCGCATCGACTGAAGCGCCTGAGCGCAAACTGGACACTGATATCGTTGAGGAAGACGACGAAGGAGCCGGCCTAAAACTGACCGAGTTTAAGTACAATATCCACAGACAGCAGGGCATGCGCATCTCTTTCCGCTTACGGAACGACAGGGCTGTGCCGGCACTTGGCAGCATTCATGCCACCGCTCGCTATCTGCACAGAGACGGCCGCGTAGAAATCATCGACTCGACCCCACATGCAGAAAAGTTCAAGGTTCGCAGCCTCGGTGTTCCCAAGGTGCTAGAGTTCAAACCTATCAAGAGCGATGGCACCTTTGTTGATCTTATTATCGATGTTCGCAATCTAAAGGGCCTGAGCCTGCTGCATCGTCAGTTCGAAGTTACCGGGACCTAAAAGATCTTGTCGAACTGTAAGTAACTTACAAAGTAATCTGCGATCAATATAGCCACGAGCGAGGTGACCACTGCCTCGGTCGTGGCTTTTCCTACTCCCTTAGCCCCGCCCCCAGCAAAAAAACCTTTAAAGCAGCCTATGGATGCTAGCAACGCGCCAAAGACAGCCGCCTTCTCCATTCCCTGAAAAATATAGCGAGTACGAACCATCCAGCGCATCTTTTCGATAAAGACGCCAACGTCGATGTCGTAAAACATCACGCCGATGATAAATGCCGAGAAACATCCTACTGCGACAAATACGCAGTTCAGAAGCGGCATCACGAAGATTCCAGCCAACATACGCGGTGCCACAAGGTAGCTGTAGGGATTCACCGACATAACTCTCATCGCGTCAATTTGCTCGTTAACACGCATGGTACCAATCTCAGCTGCCATCGCCGATCCGGCACGAGCCGTTACGAGGAAACCGCACATGACAGGCGCCATTTCTTTTGTGAGGGCGATACCGGCAGCAGCGCCTAGCATGGATTCGGCCCCAAATTTGCGGAAGATGTTGCCAAGAATTAGACCAAAAATAGCCCCAATCATGACCGCAGAGATCACAATAATGCCAATACTGCGATTACCTACAAACTCCATTTGCCGTATCAAGAGTCTGCTGTCTACCCGTGGCAAGATGCAGCGCTTCGCCCCCTCAATCAAAAAGGTGGTGAATCTGCCAAATCCGCTAATTGGACGCACAAGAAAATCATCGCACAGTCTCGTCAGCGTCACAGAAATCACTCTAGGCCTCCACCACTGAACGACAAATTGCAAATCCCTCTAAGTTTAACCGACCATGACCTGAGCCTCCAGGGGCGCCTTGCTCAGGAACCGGAGCAAGTCATTTAAACTAATGTTTTTGGATGCTTATCTACCACCGATTTTATCAGCAGCGTTAATTAACTGGTTATGCTAGGCAGCGTATTCCATCGTAAAGTAAAGACCTTATGCTCGATCAAACTGAACTTTTATCAAGACAATGCTCCATTGGCCTAGCTCCGATGGAAGGGGTCACTCATCTTGCCATGCGGCTGTGGTTTCATCTGGTGTCGGCACCCGATGTCATGGCCACGCCTTTTCTACGCGTCACCGCAACCTATCCGCATCGGGAGTTGCCACGAGAATTCGCTCCAGAGCTTGGGGAACTTAGACCCTACCTGCCCTACCGACTGGTTCCCCAGCTCATGGCAGCTGATACGGATGAGCTCCTACGCGTGGCGCCTGGAATGCTCGATCAAAGCGACTTCGTCGAGCTAAACTGCGGCTGCCCCTCACCCACCTGTGTCGGCAAGGGCGCCGGTAGTAGCCTCCTCAGGAACGCTGATGAATTTGGCGCGATGTGTCAGCGCATTAGCCGGGAACTTGGGCCAAACCGATTCGCCGTCAAGATGCGAACTGGATTTCAAAGTGATAGCGAATTTAGCGCGCTAGTTGAGCCTTTAGCATCTCTTCCATTAGCTCGGCTAACCGTCCACGGCCGCACAAGACCGAGCCGCTACACCGGTCAGGCTAGATGGGAGCTCATTGAAGAGGCAGCAAAGAAGGTCACGGCACCGGTGGTCGCATCGGGTGACGTCGTCGACCTAGCCAGTTTAAGAAGACGCCAGGCTCTGGCACCGTCCGTCCAAAGTGTCATTATTGGCCGCGGCGCTCTGCGCAATCCATGGATATTCTCAGAGCTGCGCCTGTTAAGTTCAGAAGCCATCACCTTTCAGGTGATGAGGGTAAGTTTAATGGTTCTGGCGCAGCTGCAAGAGCTGATGGCGGCTAGTCCGGATACTATCTTTGCACTCTGTAAAGATGGATTATTTAGTGAAAGTTGCGGCCACAACGTCGATCGCTGGCTCCGTATTTATCAGGTGTTGGGCTTAAAGCTATGGCCAGGGCATACGGGGCAATTAGAAAGTTATGGGGAAGTCTCGAGGACTACACTGGGACGAGTGAAACTCGTGTGGAACTACATGAGATCTAGTTTGCCCGCGCCATTTTTTGCACCGCCACCGCTGCGCTCGAGAAGCCTAGAAGAGTTCATGCAAGCTTTAACGGAAGCCTACAAGAACCACGGCATGCCTGAATTCCTGCCACTACGCCATAACCCTGAACTCGATTGGGTTTACAGTGGCGAGAAAAAGGTTAAAGTGGATGAATCACCTTGTGACGGGACTCATTAAGCCCCGCTTTGACCTTGAGGACTAAACAGTGAAGCTGGATTTGGTAAGCGCTGGCGGAAGCTGCGCGACGCTTTTGCCAGAGCGTGGCGGCCTCCTTTCCTCCCTGTCACTGCTTAGAGCTAACGGAACCAAAAGCGATATTTTATGGGTTTCTGCCGATTTTGATCCAAAGGAAAGCGGCTGGCCCAGTGGCGGCATGCCGTTTATGTTCCCCTTTGCCGGGCGCGTCTTCTGCGGCCTGGAGCCATTTAAATACGAGCTCGGTGGCAAGATTTGGCCTATGCCTCTGCATGGATTTGCCTACGCACACAAGTGGCGTGTCGACAGCGCAAGTGACCAGACAGCCGTATTGTCATTGACCACGAGCGAGGCAAGTCGACAGCTTTTTCCGTTTGATTTTGAAGTGAAGCTCAAATACACGCTCGAGGACTCGAGCTTACTCGTAGAGGCCACGGTCTACTGTCACGAGGCACATTGCGAGACGGCTCCTCGGATGCCCGTTGCATTAGGATGGCACCCATATTTTCGACTGCCGCCTCCGTCAAGCGCGGGGAGGGATGCGATAAGATTAGAAACTCCAGCAGCAACGCAGCTCAACGTGACAGCCGTGGGTGCCGCTGGCAAACCTAGTCCGTTCCCTGATCATCTTGCGGGCGACTGCCAAGATCTTGAGAACCCTCACTTGGCTAATCTCATACTTGGGGACCTAAAGAGCTCGCAGGCCAAACTTAGGTTCCTGGTTGATGGCTACGCAGTCGATCTAACATGGCACCAAGCTTTTCATTATCTTGTGCTATGGACTAAGCGAGGTGAAGATTTTCACTGCGTCGAACCATGGATGGGACTGCCCGATGCTCTGAGTAATGGTGCTGGCCTTAAGTGGCTCGCACCATCCGAGAGCTTAAGCAATTGGTTCAGGATTAGCGTGCGCTAAGTGAACCATCGGCCCGCTGACGCAGGAATTCCGTGAGGAGCTGAAGACACTGCCCCGTGCCTCCAGACTCAATACACCCACCTGAATTACCATCACTCCAGGCATACATGTCGAAATGCGCCCATGGCACCTCACCGACAAATCGCTGCAGGAATAATGCAGCCACGATGGGGCCACCAAACCGGCTGTGTCCAGAGTTAGCCATATCGGCGACGGGTGTTTTGAGAGCGGCGAAATAGTCGCCAAAAAGTGGCATCCGCCAAGTTGGGTCCGATGCGCGCTGCGCCGCACTTAGCAGTGATGCGGCGAGCTCGTCGTCATTAGCAAACATCCCTGCGATCCGCGTACCCAGTGCGATGCGCATAGCGCCGGTAAGTGTTGCCAGATTTATCAACAGTTCGGGTTTGTCATCACCCTTGGCTTTAACGGCTACATCGATCGCATCAGCTAACACCAAGCGGCCCTCAGCGTCCGTATTGTCAATCTCAACAGTTAGACCGTTGCGGGATGTGAGGATATCACCTGGACGCACAGCATTCTGATCGACCGCATTTTCAGCAAGTGCCAGGTAAATGTCACAGGGCACAGGTAACTGCGCCCGATCTAACCACAACGCCAGACCGGCTAAGGACGCTGATCCCCCCATGTCCTTCTTCATAAGACGCATGCCGGAACTAACCTTGATATCAAGACCGCCGGTGTCAAACGTTATACCCTTACCAACAAAGGCAAGAGGTCGCGTCCCCTTCTTGGTTCCTTTAGGCCGGTATTTTAGGTGAACCAAAGCCGGACCTTCAACCGCAGCCTGACCGACTCCGATCAAAAGGCCCATTCGTTCCTTTTTCAGTCTATCATCGCGCCAGACATCGACCGTCATTGACTGTGACGAAGCAAATAGATCCTGGAGCAACTCCGCGTATGTTTTGGGATTGAGCTCGGCGGCCGGAACGTTCACAAGATGGCGCGCAAAGTTAAGCGCTACACCAAGATCTCGCGCCGCAGCGACAGTCTCCGGCTCGACCCCATTTATTCTGAGCCGCGGGAGCTCAGCGGTGTCCTTAGGCTGGCGAATTTGTCGATAGCGGTAAGCTCCGAGTTCAAGCCCAACAAGAGCCCCGCACTGCTCATCCTCGCTTGCTGCCAAGAATTCAATGGTAACCTGACCAACCATCTGGTCGATGAGACTCGATACGACCTGAGCCGTGAGATCTCGTGCCACACCGTATTTACTGACCGAAAATAGGTTGCCGTGAGCTGCTGCAGCTGACCTTGCATCAAGCTGTACCAGCCAAAGTGGACCCTCAGATGTCGCGAGGTGGACGATCTCACCGCGTTTACGTCCCACCCTATCGACCTGCCACTTCGGTAGTTTAAGCTGCAAGGACGCTAAAACATGACTAGCACTTGCCCCTTGCCCAACGATCACCACCCGCCCAACTACACTGCTTGCTGGCTCACCTTTCAACTCTGACGAACGGCCAATCCACCCAGTTAAATCTAGCTCAAACGCTTTTTGCCGTGGGGACTTAGCTGCCGAACGACTGGATTTCGAAGATTTAGCTTTCATGAGATGATCCGCTCAAATGATGTTGTTGTTCAGTAGACATTAAGTATAGCAGCGTCTTCCAATCTCAGCATGTGATGACTGAGGTTGCAGAACCCAGCGGGCAAACACTAATATCAAAGCGTTGCTAACCTATAGTTAAGTGGATTAGCTCATGGCGATTTTAACTATCCCGGCCACCGGACGAGAGATTAAAGACCCCCTCCAAGTCACGGAGTTCTTGCGGGCCCGCGGCATCTCGCACGAAAACTGGGAGACCGACGTTGCATTTGGCGACGACGCCTCTGAGGCCGAGATACTTCGGGCCTTTAGCCCGAGACTCAGGCCATTTATGGAGCGAGGTGGGTACGTGGTGGCAGATGTCATCAGCGTCCATGCCGCCACGCCTGACCTAGCGCAGCTTAGGGCCAAGTTTCTTGGCGAGCATACTCATGTGGAAGACGAAGTGAGATTTTTCGTCGATGGCCAGTCGCTTTTTTGGTTCCACACGGAGGGAGAAGTGTTTTCCGTCCTGTGCGAGAGGGGTGACCTACTGGGAATTCCTGCCTACATGAAGCACTGGGCCGATATCGGTGCGAAACCGAGCTTCACGGCGATCCGCCTATTCGTGGACCGGGCGGGCTGGATTCCTCACTATACAAATTCTGGTGTGAACGCTAAATACTCGCCCGGCACTTGACCGCTTCGGGTTGAGGCGTTAGATATAAAGTTCGCATTTAGGGTCCCTCCAGTTCGCCCTATGTCCACAAGAGGACTAAGTAAAGCATATGCCCAAAGTTACGATTACGACCGACAATAAGACTATCGACGTCCCGTCGGGCTACGCCATGATCGACATGTGCGAAGACCATGATACCTCTATACTTTTTGGCTGCCGTGACGGTGCCTGTGGGGCCTGCATGGTGCGTGTTCTTGAGGGATCAGACAACATAAGCCCAATGAAAGACGACGAGCGCGACTTTCTTGAGACGATGGCGGCTGAACCCAATGAGCGGCTTGCCTGCCAATGTGTAGTCTTTGGCGACGTTAAACTTGAAGTCTCCGACTAAGACCAAAGCGACGACAAAGTCGCCGCCTCCGGTTAAAGGTCATAAAAGTAAGAAGCTGCGCCGGATCCCCTTGGACCTGATGTTTGCGCGCTTTGAGGCTCACAATCCGGATCCGCGATGTGAGCTCTACTACACATCCAACTTCCAGCTGCTACTCTCTGTAATGCTTTCAGCGCAAACCACTGACAAGGCCGTCAACGCTTCTCTTCGTGAGGCTTATGATAGCGGTCTTGGACCTGAAGAAGTGGTGAAATTGGGGGCCGACGGCATGCTCAGGCTGATTCGCAGGATCGGCCTTGCACCCACAAAGGCTAAACGGGCCGTCGCATTAGCCACAGAAATTATTGAAAAACATGGCGGCAAGGTGCCGGGCGACAGGTCAGCATTAGAGGCCTTGCCCGGAGTGGGGCGCAAGACGGCCAATGTCGTCTTGGCGGAGCTCTTCGGCGAACCCACGCTGGCCGTCGATACCCACGTGTTTCGCGTGACAAGGCGCCTTGGTCTCCACGACGAAAAGACGCCGGAGGCCTGCGAGCACAGGCTAATGGCCCAAATTGACCGCAAATATTTGCCTCGCGCCCATCACTGGTTCATTCTACTCGGCCGCTACACGTGTAAGGCACTGAAACCGGCCTGCGACCAGTGCTACCTTGCAGACATCTGCCCGAGCGCTAAGCCCGGAGATGCCAAGGGGGCGAAGGCTGCAGCAAAGCGTTAATACCCGCCTCGCGCAGCTTCTCAAGTAGCGCCAGCAGTGGCAAGCCGATGATTGAGGAGTGGTCGCCACTGACACTGCTGAAGAGATGAACACCGCGGTTTTCATACTGGTAACAGCCGACGCTGCCTCGCCATTCACCCGTCGCCAAGTAGGCTTCAATCTCATAATCAGACAGTGGGCGCATCGTCATGCCGACGTCGACGCGCTCGCTATGGGTGACCACCGGCGCGTCGCCCCGGTTACCGTAGGCCAGAGCAAAAGCGGAATGCAGGAAATGGGTGCGCCCGGCAAGAGCTTGGAGCCGTTCCCGAGCGGTAGCCACGTCGCGCGCCTTATCAAACGTCAGGTCCTCAAAGCTTAGGACCTGGTCGGCCCCAATCACCAGGGCGTCCGGATGCAAGGCAGCGACGGCCAAAGCTTTTGCCTCTGCGCGCCGACTGGCCTGAACCCCTGGTAGGTCTGCCGTAATCGTGTATTCGTCGATGGGTGCCACTGCGGATTCAAACTCAAGCCCTGCCGAACTAAGCAGTGCCCGCCTAAACGGTGACTGAGAGGCCAGAATAAGCTTTTTTACACTTGCCATGCGGACGCCTCTTCTGAGACTAAGGCCGGGCTGATTTGCCGCGGAGGAACCATGAGATCTCCTAGTGATACCCCAGAAGTCCCCTCCTGTCAGCCCGCAGCGTCCGGGCCTGAGACAGACGGCGACTTTCTCCCTGAAGAGTTTAAAGAGTTCGCCACCGACCCTGAATCGGTCACGTGTCGCGTTGCCCGGCAGTTTAATGTCCCAGTGGAGACAGTACTAAACTGGAGGTGGCACATGCGTCGCCAGGTCGGCGACGGTGCAAGTGCCGCTAGTGTACTGCCGCTTGCGGAAAGTGAAAGCCAGGGGTTCACACTTCTTAAAGACGCCTTCGTCGCTGGCATAACGCCTTACTATATGGGGCTCATGAACCCCGACCCGAGTGCAACCTGCCCAGTTCGCCTGCAGGCACTACCCCGTCGCGAGGAGTTAGACGTGCGCCACGGGGTCATGGATCCCCTGGATGAGGTGCCGCATTCCCCTGTTAAGGAGGTGGTGCAGGTTTACCCAGACCGGGTCGCCTTCTGCGTTGCTCAACTTTGTCCGGTTTACTGCCGCTACTGTTTCCGTAAGCGCCGCGACGAAGAGGACGGCCTGCACTTCAACCGACGCATTGTCGACAATGGCATTGCCTATATCGCCAGTAATCCCGCAATTCGTGACGTGCTCGTGACTGGCGGTGATCCTTTTATCGCCAGCGACAGTGCACTCGAGAATCTTCTCGAGCGGCTGCGAGCCATCCCCCACGTGGACATTATTCGCTTTGGAACACGAACGCCCGTCACCCTACCCTACAGAGTTACGGCTAAACTTGCTCGGATGATCGCTAAGTTTCATCCTGTGTGGGTTAACACCCACTTCAACTGCGCCGAAGAGCTGACGCCTGAGGCCGTGCAAGCTGTCCGTAATCTAGTTGACGCAGGGATTCCCGTCGGCAATCAGTCGGTTCTCCTTAGAAACGTCAACGACACGCGGGACCGGATGATGCCGCTACTGAGGGGGCTACTCAAAGCGAGGGTGCGTCCGTACTACCTCTTCCACCCCCATTTGGTTGAAGGCACCGAGCATCTAAGGGTACCGATCGACGATGGCATGAAGCTGATGAAATCACTTCGCGGTAATATTACTGGCATGGGGATTCCGACATATATAGTCGACACCCCGTCCGGCAAGGTGCCGATGCTTCCTAACCATGTACTTGGTCGTGACGGAGAAGACCTGCTGCTGGAAGATGTCCGAGGTCAGATATGGCGCGAGAAGGCCTCGCTACGCCCCTGAGGTTCTGATATAACCGCCGGAAATGATGGGATCTTAAATTCAAAGACCTAGATCATGAGGGCACATGCTGCGCGAAGGTGTCGATTTTTACTGGAACGAAGACGGCCTTATGGTACTGACCGCCGCATATCATCTGGCGCGTGGCCACTGCTGCAAAAACGGCTGCCGCCATTGCCCCTACGGCTATACCAAAGACGCGACGCCACCGGAGCCTGCTTGTGAAAAAGTGGAACCTAATCGACGAAGCAACAACTCCTGACGGGACCCCCATGGCTCTATTTGAGCACGATGGGGATTATTCGATCCGCGTTGGTGGCTTGGAGCTCATGTCAACGCGCCAGTCCACCAGCGAAGAGCGCATGGCAGAGCTTGGCTGCGAGCACTTGGGTGCGAAAAAGAAACCAAGAATTCTGATCGGCGGTCTAGGTTTTGGGTTTACCCTCCGCTCCACTCTGCGCCTAGCGCCGAAGTCGGCCAGCGTGACCGTTTCGGAGCTCATGCCGGCCGTGATTGCCTGGAACAAGAACTCTGACTTACCGCTAGCTGGCGACGCCATGAAAGACCCGCGTGTTCGCATTATTCAGCGAGACGTGATGGAAATCATAGCCACGGCTCGGGGCAGCTACGATGCCATCCTACTCGACGTCGACAATGGGCCATCGGGCCTTTGTACCAAGGATAACGACGAGATCTACGGCGAGATAGGGCTGCATCAGATCCAAAGTGCCCTCGCACCTGGCGGGTCCGTCGTCTTTTGGTCAGCGGCAGCTTCGCCGATCTTTGCTAAAAGACTGAGCCGCGTTGGGTTTGAGGTCAATGTGACAAAATCAAAATCACATGGAATGAAAGGCAGCTGGCACACCCTGTTTGTTGGACGGCGGCCAAAGTAATTATCGCCGTACGCTTGTCGTCACAGGGGTCGCTCAATATAATAAGGTCCATCGATCATCTATGAGACTCCAGGGACCGCCATGAAACACATTCTGATTACCGGGGCGACTGACGGCATAGGCAAGGTTACGGCACGCGAGCTTGGCCGGCCAGACACCACCATATGGGTTGTTGGCCGCAACGCTGAAAAGACCACCGAAGTAGTCAGAGAGCTGCAAAGCCTTCGCCCGGCTGCTACCTATCATGGAATGGTAGCTGATCTCGCCAGCCCGCCAGATGTGCGTCGCCTGGGACTCGAGGCTCAGAGCAAGATTCCGCAGATTGATGTGCTCATCAACAACGCCGGCGCTTTCTTTCAGATGTATGAGAAAACATCCGAGGGGTTTGAGCGCACATTCGCTCTGAACCATCTCGGCTACTTCGTTTTGACTCATCACCTACTGCCTTTGGTGCGCAAATCTCCTCGCGGTCGCATCGTATCGGTCTCTAGCGAAGCCCACCGGACGGCGAAGATCGATTTTGAAAACCTGCAGGGCGAACGTCACTACAGCGGCTGGGAGGCTTACTGTAGGTCTAAGCTATGCAATATTTTATTTACTAAAGAACTAGCTAAGAGGCTGGCCGGCAGCCCCATCACTGTGAATTGTCTGCACCCGGGATTTGTCGCCTCGAAGTTCGGGCATAACAATCAGGGTGCGCTCACTGCACTTCTTAAACTCAGCCAAAAGATTTTTGCCATCAACGAAGATAAAGGTGCGCAAACCAGCGTGTACCTTGCCACCTCAACCGACGTGTCTGGGATCAGTGGTGATTATTTTGCTAGCTGCGAGGCGAAGAAGCCGTCTCAAATTGCGCAGGATAGTGAGGCCGCCGCTAAACTTTGGACTATTAGCGAACAGCTTAGCGCCCAGTACCTGAAGGCCTGAGTGACCATCTGAGGGCTAGAGACTTCTGATCACGCAGCGTCCGAGCCTTGGCCGCTCACCTGGGTCAGGAGTTGTCCAAATTCGGTGATGAGATCTTCGGCAGCCAGTCTGGCTGCATCGAATCTCAAGTAGTTCAGGAATGCATGCATCACCTGCGGATAGATAGCGACATTGACCGCAGTGCCGGCCTGCCTCAGACGCGCAGCAAATTCCAACCCCGCGTCTAGTAAAATATCGCAACCGACTAGTGCCATGAAGGTGGGTGGCATGCCAAAAAGGCTTGGATGATTAAGAGGACTCAGCCGACTATCGCTCAAGGTATGGGACTGCGTATAGTGCTTTATAAACTGCTGCATCATATTTGATGTCAGGAGAAATCCTTGACCATAGAGCTGAAACGATTTTGAAGTGTTGAGAGTCGATGTCACCGGATAGATGAGTAGCTGCGCATCAGGTAAGCGAAGCTTCTGGTCCCGGGCCTGCAACGACAACACTGCTGCTAGGTTTCCGCCTGCACTGTCCCCGCCAACTATGAGACCGTGTTTATGTAGCTGCCGATCATTGTGGCATTGAGTGGTGAGCCATCCCCAAGCCGCCATGGCATCTTCAATAGCTGCTGGAAAAATGTGTTCGGGAGCTCGCCTATAGTTTAGCGCATAAACCTTAACGGAGAGCCTAGCGGCGAGCATTGATAAAAAAGAGTCGAAGCAATCAGGCCGCCCAATCACCCAGCCGCCACCGTGAAGATAAAGGATGCCCGGGCGTTCGGGAGCAAGGCCAGGTGGTTCCCAGGTTTCTAAGTGAAGACCTGGAGTGCCTGGTATAACTATATTACTTTTGTTTATTTTTGGTCGGTTTCTCGGACTGCCCAATTTAGCCATTAAGGCAAAAATAAATCGCTGCACTTTTGGCGGGAATAGTTCAAGCGGCGGCATCAGCGACAATAGACGCAAAAAAGCTGCAATGCTTGGATCAAGATCATTGCGCGTTGCATAGCGGCTGATTTTGTAGCTCATGGTTATTGATCTAGATAAGTGATCAGTGATCAGT